>WNFZ01000138.1_pt1 | contig 118348 bp, 95 predicted proteins | sample 5400081 | NCBI WGS metagenome assembly WNFZ01 (sample SAMN13153365, study PRJNA577476) | soil metagenome | isolation source: 80 cm soil or saprolite under grassland replicate 1 | place: USA:California | collected 2016-06-15
AGCTTGATTGGAAGTTGACAGCTTGATTGGAAGTTGAGTGGGAACGAGGAATAGGTGAAAGCGGCGCCAGGCTGGCAGCGCTTTGGCCCATGTTCGCGGCGGTCCACCTGGCGAGAAATTGCTTGGTCGGTGAAACAGCTTGATTGGAAGTTGACAGCTTGATTGGAAGTTGAGTGTGAACAAGGAACAGGCGAAAGCGGCGCCAGGCCGCCGCACTCCAAAAGAGGAACACTTTTATGAAAGTCTATTATGACAAAGACGCTGACGTTAAAGCATTGCGCAATAGTCGGATCGCAGTGATCGGCTATGGTAGTCAAGGCTACGCCCAGTCAAATAATCTCCACGAATCAGGTTGTAACGTTACTGTTGGCTTACGCGCGGACAGTCCTTCACGCGCAAAGGCGGAGCAGGCCGGGTTGCGTGTGCGCTCAGTAGCCGAAGCTGCCGCCGAAGCTGACATTGTAATGATGCTTGTGCCTGATGAACTCGCTCCGGACGTGTACGCACGCGATGTCGCTGAGTCGATGACACCGGGCAAGTATTTGGCGTTCTCGCATGGCTTCTCGATTCACTACGGATTTATCAAACCGCCCGCGGACGTAAGCGTTTTCATGGTCGCGCCAAAGGGGCCAGGACATCTCGTCCGTCGCGAATACGAAAAGGGGGCGGGCGTGCCCTGCCTGTTAGCCGTTCATCAGGATCCGACAGGCCAAACCAGGCAGGTAGGATTGGCTTACGCGGCTGCAATCGGCGGCGGGCGAGCTGGAATAATCGAAACTAACTTCCGCGAAGAGACCGAAACAGATCTCTTCGGCGAACAAGCTGTCCTCTGCGGCGGCTTAACATCGCTTATCAAAGCCGGTTTCGAAACCCTGGTCGAAGCCGGTTACGCCCCCGAGATGGCGTATTTCGAATGCCTCCATGAAATGAAGCTGATCGTTGACCTGATCTACGAAGGCGGCATCTCTGAGATGCGTTACTCGATCTCCAACACAGCACAGTACGGAGATATGACGCGCGGACCCGCCGTCATTAACGATGAGACAAAACATCGCATGAAAGGTTTGCTTGCGGAGATTCAATCGGGCGCATTCGCAAGAGAGTGGATGAAACAGAGCCGAGACGGACGCCCACTATTTCAGAAATTGGAAGCTAAGACGAAGGAACACCAGATTGAGCGGGTCGGTGCACAGCTACGGCAAATGATGCCCTGGCTAAATGCTGACAGACTCGTTGATAAGGCCAAGAACTAGACGGGGTTTGTAGAAGAAGGAATCGCGGTGACAAGCCACGGAGGTAATGCGTGACGTTTGAAGAGACCAAATGGGTGTGGATGGATGGGTGTGTCATTCCCTGGCAGAAAGCTACAACCCATGTCTCATCGCACGCGCTCCATTACGGCAGCGGCGTATTTGAAGGGATTCGCTGTTATGAAACAATGCGTGGCCCGGCGGTCTTTCGTCTCGAGGAACATTTGGAACGACTCTACGCTTCAGCTGGAATCTACGGGATCGTCATCCCTTACACGCCGGAAGAACTTACTAAGGGAGTTTGCGAGATCGTCCGGCAGAATGGCTTCAAGAGTTGTTATATTCGTCCACTCTGTTACCTGGGAAGCGGCAGCCTGAGTGTTCACCCGCGCGACTGCGCTGTGGAAGTGGTCATTCTCGCCTGGCCTTGGTCGGCCTATCTTGGCGCCGAAAGTCTGAAGCAAGGAGTCCGCGTAACGATTTCTCCCTGGCGCAAGTTTCAGTCGCGGATGATGCCGACTACTGCTAAAGCCTGCGGACAATACGTCAACTCGATGCTGGCCGTGCGCGATGCTGTCAGCCGAGGCTTTGCAGAGGCGATACTTTTGGATGCGGACGGAAACCTTGCCGAAGGATCCGGTGAGAATCTGTTCATCGTGCGTGACGGACAGTTGTTTACGAACGATGAACGCCATTCGATTTTGCCGGGCATCACTCGCGACGCAGTGCTGCGGATCGCAAGTGATCTTGGTTATCGCTTAGACATCCGAGCGTTGCAGTTCGAAGACTTGCTATCCGCCGATGAAGCCTTTTTTACCGGCACTGCCGTTGAAGTGACGCCAATTCGCGAAGTCGACGGCTCCGCGATAGGAAAGGGCGCACCGGGACCGGTGACAGGCGAGATTCAGCGAGTCTTTTCCGCAGCGACATTGGGGCGCGATGATAGATATGCAGACTGGCTCTACCCAATTTCTTCCCAGCCTGAACTTAACCAACAGTTACTCCACAGCGTATCTTAAACTCGATCGGCCGGTTAAAGAGGGCCGGATGCCAGGATATGCTCGTCTTATCTGGTGCGGCCGGTTGGGCTTGCGCCATCGACATTTCACCAGTAGGGAAAACGGAACCTGAGTGAACAAGTCTGACGCTTTAAATGCGGTACGAGTGTCGTTCATTGGCTGCGGTGTGATGGCCGAGGCGATCATCGCGGGTTTGCTCAACAATCAATTGGTGAAACCTGAACAGGTGGTAGGTAGTCACCCGCGTAAAGACCGGCGCGACGAACTGCAAGCGAAGTATGGTATCAGCCTGGTTGAAGATAACAAGAAAGCTGTAGCATTGGCTGATGTCAATGACGGCGGAACAACTTCATCGATCGTTGTTCTAACGGTCAAGCCGCAGCGGCTGGGCGTGATACTCGGAGAGCTGAAAGAGGTGATCCGGGAAAAACAGTTGCTGGTTTCAATCGTCGCCGGGGCGCGGATCGAAACTATCGCCGATGACTTGCAGCATCGATCCATTGTGAGGGCGATGCCCAACACACCGGCGCAAATCGGTGAGGGTATGACAGTTTGGACCGCGACGCCTGGGGTCAGTGAATCGCAGCGAATACAGATCCAGACTATCTTCGGCGCGCTGGGTCTTGAGTTACACGTCGAGGAAGAAAAGATGATCGATATGGCGACGGCGCTTTCGGCAACTGGCCCCACCTATACCTTTCTGGTGATGGAGGCGCTGATTGACGCCGGTGTGCACCTGGGGTTTTCGCGACACGTAGCGCAAGAACTAGTCTTGCAAACGATGCTCGGTAGCGTGCTCTTCGCGCGCGAGTCGGGCAAACATCCAGCGGAACTGCGCAATATGGTCACTTCCCCGGGTGGCACATCGGCCGAAGCCATTTATCAGATGGAGAAGGGCACTCTGCGAACCGTCCTCTCAAAGGCGGTGTGGGCCGCTTATCGGCGCGCCACGGCTCTGGGTCGCAAGGTCGACGAGTAACAGGAAGCAGGCAGAAGCCAGAAGCCAGAAGGCAGAAGGCAGAAGGCGGAAGGCAGAAGGCAGAAGGCGGAAGGTTGAAGGCGGAGGGGCCAAGGTGGCGCCCAAGCCAAAGTCCCCAGGCCAAAGACCCAGAGATCGCAGCTTAGTTTCGGAGGTTTCTAGAATTGACTGACAACTATCGCAGCAGGTTAATCACATCCGGAGCCGAACGCTCACCCAACAGGGCGATGCTGCGCGCGGTGGGTTTCGCCGATGGGGACTTTGACAAACCCATTGTTGGTGTGGCGAATGGTTACAGCACGATCACTCCATGCAACATGGGCCTGAATGATCTTGCTGACCAGGCGATCAGCTCTCTTCGCGCTGCCGGCACCATGCCGCAGGTCTTCGGAACAATCACTGTGAGCGACGGCATCTCAATGGGCACTGAGGGGATGAAGTATAGCCTCGTATCTCGGGAGGTGATTGCCGACTCCATTGAAACAGTCTGCCAGGCACAGAGTGTGGATGGAGTGTTGGCCATTGGCGGCTGCGATAAAAACATGCCAGGCGCGATGATTGCTATCGCGCGCATGAACATTCCGGCGATCTTTGTTTATGGCGGCACGATCAAAGCCGGCCATTATGAAGGCCGAGATCTAACTGTGGTGAGCGCGTTTGAGGCTGTCGGCCAATACTCAGCTCACCGCATCGATGCTACAGAACTGCTGGAAGTCGAACGACGCGCATGTCCTGGCGCTGGTTCATGCGGCGGAATGTTCACGGCAAATACTATGTCAGCGGCCATTGAAGCGATGGGCCTAAGTCTTCCTTTTTCTTCGACGATGGCCGCTGAGGATGCTGAGAAAGCCGAGAGCGCCGCGCGGTCCGGCGAAGTTTTGGCTGAAGCGATTAAAAAAGAAATAGTGCCCCGTGATCTGCTGACGAGAAAAGCTTTTGAGAATGCGATTGCCGTCGTGCTGGCTGTCGGAGGTTCAACAAACGCAGTGTTACATCTGCTGGCCATTGCGCACGCAGCAGTTGTGCCGTTGACGCTCGACGACTTTGAGGAGATCCGAGGGCGCGTCCCAGTTTTCTGTGACCTGAAACCCTCGGGCCGTTACGTTACCACCGATTTGCACCAGGCAGGCGGCATCCCACAAGTGATGAAAATATTATTGGTGAACGGTGTGCTTCACGGCGATGCGCTTTCTGTAACGGGTCAGACGATTGCCGAAGTTCTGAGGGACGTGCCGGATGAACCACGGCCTGATCAGGAAGTGATTCATCAGTGGTCCAACCCGCTCTACCCGCACGGTCATTTGGCAATCTTGAAAGGCAACCTCGCGACGGAAGGTGCGGTTGCCAAGACAACAGGTGTGAAGCACTCACAAATTACTGGTCCAGCTCGCGTTTTCGATTCCGAGGAAAAATGTCTCAAAGCGATCCTGTTCGGTGGTATTAAACCAGGTGACGTGATCGTCATTCGCTATGAAGGACCCAGGGGTGGTCCTGGGATGCGCGAGATGTTGGCGCCGACTTCAGCAATTATCGGCGCCGGGTTGGGAGACACGGTTGCATTGATAACTGATGGACGTTTCTCAGGTGGTACTTACGGCATGGTCGTCGGACATGTTGCGCCTGAGGCGGCAGTGGGCGGCACGATTGCTTTAGTCCAGGAGGGAGACTCGATCACGGTGGATGCTGAAAAACGTTTGCTGCAACTGAATGTTTCGGACGAAGAGTTGTTAACTAGACGAGGTAAATGGAGTCCGCCATCGCCACGTTACACGAGCGGAGTATTGATGAAATATGCCAGGCTGGTCTCAAGCAGCAGCCTGGGCGCGGTCACAGACGGAGGAACGAGTTAAGAGGTAAGACCCTTATGAGACTCTGGTTGACTACTAAAAGGCTAATACTGGACAATCTTGTTCTGAATGTTCGGGCACGATGACGAGACATTACGGCCAAGAGAGCGGCCGATCTGTCGGCCGAGACCGCACGCACGATCTTGCGAATTGTGCTGGCTGCACAGCCGATTTCGCGGGCCGATCTCGCGCGACGGTTGGAAGTCAATCGAAGCACCATCACTGATTTAGTAAAGCCGCTGATCGCTTCCGGGATCTTGCGTGAAGCGGTGCCCGCCCCGGGCGGCGCGAACCGAGTCGGCAGGCCGTCCGTCGGTCTCTCGTTAGGTGCTGAAACGACGTTTCTCATCGGCGTTAACATCGGGGTGCGACGGACGCAGGTTGCGGCCGCGGCAATAGACGGCCAGTTGCTCGGCGAAGAGTCTTTTGACACTCTTCCAGGTTCAACCGAAACGCTCGAGCTTGTTTCTTCCATTATCGAACGGCTGCGTGTATTCCCGAACGGGCTTTGTCCTGTATTGGTGTCAGCGTTCCTGGCCCGATCGATGCGGAAGCGATTGCTGTTCGCTCCACACCTCGGATGGCGTGATGTGAGTCTTGCTTTGGGCACATGACCATTGTTGCCGGCGGCAAGCCCTGCGTTTGCGGTAATCGCGGTTGTTGGGAACGGTATGCTTCGGCTGCAAGCGCCTCATCGCTTTTACTCAGGAGACCGCATTCAGATGAGAGGTGAAAAGCCTCCGCGCTTTGTCGAGATAGTCGCCCGTGCTGAAAACGGAGAGCTGCGTGCCCGAGCAACGTTGGAACGAATCGGAGAATACCTGGGTATCGGCATTAGTAACGTCATTGGTGGATTGGGCGTGTCTCGCGTAATCGTAAGCGGTCGGGTCGTTCATGGATGGAAGTTTATCGAAGAGTCGCTTTGCAAAGCTGTGGCAGCCTCGATGATCGGCCGGCTGGCCAGCTGGTCCATTGAGCCAGGTGAACCGACTGGCGCCAGCCTTGGCGGTGCGCTCGAGGTCGCCATTGATCACTACCTGACAACGGTCTCCGGGGAGATCAGGGCGGCGGCGTGAGCTTCAACTTTTTGGCGTGCGGCCGCCGGGCGCCGCTTCGGCCAGACGTTCCAAGAAGACTAAACGACGGCGGGATCTTAATGACTCACGGTCAGGCCAGGCCAGCGCACTCCAAAATAAAAATGACTTTTCTTTAACGATATAAAGTCCTATATTGCGAAGACACGCCTGCAGGCGCATTTACGTGATAGAAGGAGAAAACATGGCAACAAGGAAAGCCACCAAAAAAGCGGCGAAAAAGAAGTCAGGGTCCGCACGTTCTACTAAGAAGGTTGCGAGAAAGTCGACTAAGAAGGCTGCGAGTAAGGGGACTAAAAAGGCTGCAAAGGCGACTAAGAAGGCTGCAAGTAAGTCCACTAAGAAGGCTGCGAGCAAGAAGACCAGTTCAGTAGTCGCACGCTCTACTAAGAAAGCTGCAAGCAAGAAGACTAGCAAAAAGATTTCGGGAACTGTGAAAAAGGGTGGTACCAAAAAGGCCAGCAAGAAACGTTCATCTAAAGAAATTATGAGCAAGCCACCGGAGGTTATCGGCGGAGTCCCTAAAGGTGCGGTCGCCGGTGCAGCGTCAGGAGCGGAGAAAGGTGCGGTAGACGCCCGAAGTGAGGCTCCTGGCCTAGGTCAACCCACTGAGGCCACAGGCGTAGGTCAGCCGAGTGAGGAGAAAAGCGAACCAAGCACCAGCGATCAGGGTCAATAGGGCGAAGCGTCGAGATCACTGCCAGGCGGACCCTCGATTTCCTCTCCGAGAGTCCGCCGCAAAGTTCAACTTATTCAACTAAACACGCCCTTAATACTTCATCTTAGAAGTTCCAGAAGAGACTCTTCGGCAGGGTGAAGCTTGATTCCGCGATAGTTTATGAAATCTTCGAGGCTGGAGAAGTACCGGTCCATCGTTCGTCCCTTTTCGAAATGTGAAATGACTGCCGGGCAAACATAGGATCCTCGGCAAACCGCAGGAGTATTGCCCAGAGTTTCAGCTGTCTCTTTGATCGCGGCCACGATCTTTCTGTTCCGGGACGAGCGCTTTTCAACGGAGTCGGTTCCGGCGCGTGCTAGCGCACAAGCGCAGACGAGTGTTCCCGCCCACGTGCGAAAATCCTTAGCGCTGAACCTCTCGCCCATTACTTCCTTGATGTACTCATTAATATGTCTGCGCTTAATGTCGACGAATTCCTGGCTGTCGTTCTGATATTTAAACACCTCTGTCTTGCGACACTTGAGTAGGATTCTTAAGACGCGTGCGACTTCCGGATCTTGCAGCTCTCTGTACTGACGAACGCCAGACTTTCCGGGAAAATCGAAGCAGACCAAATTCCCTTTTACCGTTACGTGCCTGGGCTTCAGCGTCGCAATCCCGTAGCTGCCATTCTCGCTCGCGTACAGCTCACTACCGGAACGCAAAAAGCAAGTTGACAATACCCTCAGAATGCAGGCCAAGATGCGCTCTCTACCTAGTCCAGGCTGTCTCAGGTGCCGAGCAACTGTCATTCGCATCCTCGGCAGGTCCTCAATGAAGTGTGCGAGGCGCGTAAATTTCCTCAGCTCTTGAGCTCTGGTGTGATGCTCATGGTAGATGTATTGCCAGCGACCGGCAGTATCCTGGCCAACTGCCTGTAACCTGCCGTTCGCAGATGGGCTGATGGCAACGTTCGTCCAGGCGGGCGGAATCTTCAGCGCCCCGATTCGTGCGACATTCTCCGCCGTGAGTTTGTTACCGTCTGCTCTTTTGTAGGTGAACCCTCGTTTGGCTGTTCCCGTTCTGAAAATCCCCATCTTTTGTAGCCGGTCGATTCTTGTCATCGGTACCCTGTATTAGGTTCCTGATCAACCAAAGGTAAGAATTAAGAAATCCTGTTAAGGAGTGAAATATATAACAGCGTCCAGCAGCGAACAAGATTGGTCCAAGAAGGACACTCTGCCACCAGCACCGCTCCGTTTATCCTTAGCAATCTTTCTGAACAATGGTGTAGTATTATCATGTTGAAGATAGGTTGGATGTGGCACTTCGTATATCGTTGTTGGCCAGCCTGAGCCTCAAACTAACATTACTGAACACGCTTAGCCATTGGGTCGGTTAATCTTTTCAAGGCTCGGTCGGCCCAGAACGGGAGGTAGTCTTCTACGTAGCGCAACTATTAAATGGACGATAGAAACAAACCAGAAGCGGTAGACTTTGGCAAAACCACGCCGAATCTCCGCAATCCCGAACACGACACCGCGAGAATTCAACCCTTCGAAGAGCCGCCTCCGAAACAGACTCCAGTGCAGCCGCCCCGGCCCCGGCCGCGACGCCGGATTCCGATCTGGGTTTGGTTAGGCGCCGGAGTTGCTTTTCTTCTGTTCTTAATGGCGGTAGCCGTACTTGTTTATTTCCTGACACGGGAACCAGGCTTTACCATGGTCGTCGTCGGTGCACCGCCCGGCAGTGCGGTTTACGTCGATAATATTAGCAGGGGTGTGACATCAGCAGACGGCACTATAAGAGTCTCTGGCCTGAAGGCCGGCAAGCGACTTCTGCGCGTATCAAATGAGGGCTATACTGAATTCAACACCTCAGTTACGGCCAAAGATGGCGAGGTGCGCAGGGTTGTAGTTCAGCTCACGTCAGCGGAAACAAAAGCATCTCTCCCAAATGAGATCGATCTCAATGGCCCCATGCTTTTGGTCGGAGCCGGCGAGTTCACGATGGGTGACGACAATCACAACCCCGACGAAAAGCCCACTCATCGCGTTACGCTACCCGATTTCTACATTGACAAGTTTGAAGTTACCAACGAGCAATATAAGAAATTCTGCGATGCAACACACCGTCCGTGTCCCACGAATCCCTGGTGGGACGATCATTACCTGACTAATCATCCTCGATCTCCTGTCTTGGGTGTAAGCTGGAATGATGCGGACGCTTACGCCAAATGGGCCGGTAAACGCTTACCGACCGAAGAAGAATGGGAGAAGGCGGCCTCATGGGATTCAGCTGCGCAGAAAAAGCGGCAGTGGCCATGGGGAGACAATGCTGACGCTTCACGCGCCAATGTTGGCGGTACGCAGCGCACCACTGACGTTGGTCAGTTCCCGAGTGGGGCGAGTCCTTATGGCGTCCAGGACATAGCAGGCAACGTCGCTGAGTGGGTGAACGCTTTCTATCAACCTTATCCGGGCAATCAAACTACCAGTCCGGAGATGGGTACGAAGAATCGGGTCGTGCGAGGCGGTACCTATAAAGGGGATATTGAAGACGCGAGAACGCCGCGAAGGCTGTTCCACACACCTCAGCTGCTTGAGTCGGAGAAAAAAAATCGGGCGTTCCTGATTGGCTTTCGCTCTGCAATATCGGCAGATGACCCGAGGCTGCAACAACGTTTAGGTCGCTCAGAAGCTGCACCGAAGTAGCTTCAAAGTAAGAAGTTTCAACGTGCGTTTTCTGTTCCAGAAGAGCGCGAGTGGTCCAGAAGGATTTAGTGAGTGGAGGAATAGCTATGCAATTCAAATCAGTCCTTTATCGGTCAACTCTCCTCGTGTTAGCCAGCTTGTTTGTGTTCGTGCAGCCAGAAACGCGACTCGTGTCAGGCCAGACTAGTAACCCGCTCGTCGATGACCGACCTGTCACAATTGTCCGAAAGGAAAAGACGAATCGAAAGGTTGTCCGACCGCCCAAACCTCGGCATCAGGCCGTGGTTCAGAAAGCGCCGCTTCTCAAGCTCGAATGGCGTGTACTCAGAATCAAGGATGATGGTTCACAGGAAGAAACCAGCCCGTTGGCGGTATACCACGTGGGAGATCGTTTGCGGCTAGCAGTTAAAACAAATCAAAGCGGTTACCTCTACATCATCCATCAAGAGTCGCCTACGCAGCCCGGTCAGATTATCTTTCCTGATTCACGTGTGAACGGAGGCAGAAATGACGTAAGCAGAGGTCAGGAGTATGTTCTCCCCTCCAACTGCCCCGTGGGAATGAGCGCCCGCGATTGTGCCTTGATAGTCACTCCGCCTGCAGGACAAGAACTTTTCACATTGGTCTTCACCCGTGATCCGTTTACCGATCTGCCAAATACTGCAGCAGAAGCGGGAGGTGGCATTCCGGTTGCGGCGCTAATCAAACTCAAATCGAGTTCAGGACAAACCTTGCGCAGGATTAAGGGCAGCACACCCCTGTCAGTCTTAGTAGTCAACACCAACACCAAAGACAACGAGGATATTTTCGAGACGTTGGTGCTGAACAAAGGTCAGTGAACTCTAAGTCCAGGCCTCGCCAGGATCGAAGGGCAATCCGGTACGTTTGCATGAGCCGGATTGCCCTTCAGGCTTTTACAGCTAAAATGAGTATCTGGATGTTGGAGGTGCCTGTCTGATTACCGTAAAGGGGCCGTCGTTTCCCCGATAACTACATTACAAATGACCTTTGCAAAGCTCACGATTATCCAACCAGGTCACGCCTCCTGGGAGCTTGAGATCGGCGATGAATTGGTTTCAATCGGTCGCGCCCTGGACAACACTATTTGTCTGGAATCCGACACAAACGTGTCCCGGTATCACGCGGAGATTGAAAAGCGCGGCGAGAGCTTTTGGGTCGCTGACCTCAGCAGCAGTAACGGCACAACTGTAAACGATGAACGTGTCGAAATTGAGCGCGAACTATCTGACGGAGCTCTCATAGGTATCGGCGGCTCAACTTTAATTGAACTTCATTTAAGCGATACTCCCTGGCGGCATCAGCAAGTCGGATATACCAGTAAGCCTGCCAACGCACCGGAAGCCGCCCGAGCTGACTCGATTTCTCATTCGCCTGCGTTGACGGCACCGAACGTTCCGTATCCAGCCACTCCGACCTTTCCCAGTCCAGCGTCACCGAGCATCCCCAATCCGGCAATCTCCGCCGGAGTTCAGCAAGTCGCATTAGTAACCCCTTCTTCCGGTGGGCCGTCAACTGCACTGGTTCTCGCGGGCATCGGCGGAGGGTTGGCACTTACGGCCCTCGTTGCGATATTGATCTTTAGCACGAGGTCGGGTGAATGTAAGCCGAGCGTTCGCATTGTAAGTCCGCAAACCGGCATAACGGTTAGGGGACCATTGGCGATTCAAGTCGAGGTTGAAGGTGCTAAATGTATTGAAGCTGTAACCTATCAAATTGATGGAAATGAAGTCGCTAAAGCTGAGACAGGTCCGTACGATGTCATTCTCGATCCGGAAAGGGTGCGAGGCCTTGGCCGAGGAAACCATATCCTCTCTGTGACGGTCGAAGACCAGCAGGGTAACAAGACGATTTCCCAGGACACGGTCCTGCTCGCATTTGAGGGCGCAGGAAGTGGGCAGGAAACTAACAATGACGCCGCAGGGTCAGGGCAGGCTGACACTCAGCCGACACCGACTATTACGCAAACAGGTCCGATTGACGTCGGGGCGATGGCGGATCGCCTGGCTGGTCAGATTTCTCGGAAGAGCGGCTACAGCTTTGATCGAGATTTCGTCAATTTGATTCGCATTCGCACGAATGAATATCGGCTCAGCGGCTTTTCTGATCGTGCGCTTCCTTATCGCCGTGAGATTAATAAGGCTTTCCGAGATCAGGGCCTTGATCCCCTGCTTGGGTATGTCCTTGCGATGAGTCGAAGCAAGTTTAACGCAAACGCTAACGGCGCCGGAGTTGGACTGTGGCAGACGCCGTTATCAGTGGCTCAGAGTCAGGGCTATCTACAATCAGGCGAATCTGAGTTCACACTGAAGGATCCGAAACGTTCTGCTGAGATTGCTGCCGCTTATAGTAAGGCACTGATCTCTACGTTTGAGTCAACCGACGACTTCATGTATGCGGTTGCATGTTTCGGGGATCCTCTGGGAGAAGCAGGTCAAATGCGCACTCGTATGGCAACTCTCTCCCCCGATCCAATCGCTCGCCGCGACTTTTTCAAGATGGTAAAATCAGGCGTTGTCAAAGGTGAGCAGGTCGATCGCGTAGTCCGTTTTTTCGCCGCTGGAATAGTCGGTGAAAATCCTCAGGCGTTTGGACTCAATACTGAAAAACCCTTCTCCTCTTTGTTCTAGTACATGGAAGTCACTCTCAACATTTACACATCAGGCGATTTCAAACAGTTCGTCATGAATTCCGATCGGCTAATCATTGGCCGCGACCCGACGAATACCGTATCGTTGGATGACGACGGTCTGTCGAGGTTGCATGCAAGCATTCACAGAGACGGCGATCGGTTATGGATTCTTGACGAGGGTTCTACCAACGGCAGCTTCGTAAATGGAGCGTCTGTACCGCCGGTTGGCACGTCCCTTAAAGACGGCGACGAGATTTCCATCGGTAACCAAACGACAATCGTTGTGAGTTTTACCTCCAGAGCTGCCGCCGTAGCTGCGTCGGGTATCGACGAGTTCGCCGGTCAGCCACCCACTTTCCAGGCGGACGCGGGTGCCAGCGGCGGTTTTTCCGCACCGCTCAAGTTAGCCCTGATGTTTGCCGCTCTGGTGATCCTGATTGCTGGTGTCGCTTTAGCGTCGCGGGCCTTCCGAGGAACGCCCGTCGACACAGCGGCACGCAATAAGGAGGATCGGCCGCAAGTCCTGACGTCAAGCGAGAATTCGAACTCACCCGAGGCTACCGTACAACCACAAGTTACACCGGTTTCCAACGAATTAGCCTCTGCTAGTCCCGCCCCGTCAACAGGTCTCGCAGTAGCCCCGGTAGGTTCTCGCAAGCTCTATTTGCAGATGAATCAGGATGAACAGCTGGCATTCATCGAGAAGGAAGCGCGGCATGTTTCGCTAATGATGGGTAATCGTTCTTATGCTTTCAACGACGACGTCCTTCGTTACATAAAGCAATACGTAGATGGTTATGCGAGACGAGTTGGGAATAACTCCACGAAACTTTGGGGTGAAGATTTGCGGTCCATGTTTGCTCGAGCGCGAGAGCAGTTTGCGCCGTATATCATTCGATCGTTCAATGCGCGAGGTGTGCCTCCGGTTGTCGGACTGTATCTTGTTGTAGTGGAGACGGAATATCACAACATCACCAGCGAGAATGCGGCGGGTGCGGCAGGACTGTTTCAATTCATCGGGCCGACAGCGCGTGGCTACGGCGTCGACCCTTCTGAGCGGACCAATGTCAGCAAGATGGCTCCAGCCGCAGCTGCCTACATGGCCGATAGGATCGCGGAGTTTGGAACTGACTCTATGAGCGTGGCTCTGGCTATTGCCGGCTACAATCGCAGTCCGGATTCTGTGCGACGCGATCTGCACGACGTTCTGAACAGTGAAAACAAGGAGCGAAGTTTTTGGACCCTGGTGGCCAACTCGAACAAGCTTGATCATTACTTTCAGGGCGAGAATATCAAATACGTGCCGAAGTTTTTCGCTGCTGCGATTGTTGGTGAGAATCCCTGGGTGTTTGGCATTCAGATGCAGCCGCTTTCCACTTACGCTGAGATCAAAGCCGCTGCCGAGACCACTGCAAAGTAACCTGTGGCACAGACTTTAGTCTGTGAACGGTAGGGTGGATGCAAGTCGCGTTGAAAATCGCCGGTTAAGCTGGAATCGCAGGTTGAGTGGAGGGCGCAGCGAACACAGACTGAAGTCTATGCCACCAATCATGCAGTCAGAAGTTACACTGGCCCTTAACGAGGCGACAGGCAATGAACGTCTTATCACAGTAGATTCGAAACGCTTCACCATCGGACGAAGTCCCGACAACGACCTCACTATCGACAACTCAAACCTTTCACGGCGACATGCGGTAATCGAGAATTTCGATGGTGTAATTCAAATATCTGATTGCGGCTCACAGAATGGCACCCGGGTCAACGGCGCCGGCGTAACTGTAGGCGCTGTCTTAAGCGACGGAGATGTAATCACTCTCGGTGGCGCATGCGACCTCGAGGTTCGGATCGGGGAGAAGCGCGAACCGGGCACCGGGAATGTGACAAATGCTACTTATTCCGCGCCAATCCAGAGCTATCAAGTCGCGGTCGGAGCCCCGCCGATGGCTTCCAACTTGCCTGCTGCCGATCAAGGCGCACGCCCGATTCTTCCTCAAAGACAAAACCATTCGTCGTTTGAAACCTGGTTCAGCGTGCCGGTGATTGCCGCCCTCAGCGTAGTGTTGATCCTCCTGGTCAGCGGACTGCTAGTGGTCATTTCTAAAAACAGCAGCTCAGGAACAAGCGCGCAACGCCAAAAAAGAATCGAGCCGGCCACTAACGATAATACGCGGACCGAAGCGACTGTGGAGGCGGATCCTAGTCCCGACGAAGGTGCAAACATAAAAGCGCCAGGCGGTGAAGAGTCTGGTCTACCGTCGGCAGATCTAATAGAGAAAGCTGCGGTCCAGGTGATGCATCGAATTAGCAGTGACGACAAGAGCTACAGCTTCTCTGAGGCGGCTATCCACGACATACGGCAAAAAGTTCGAGAGTATAAGACATCTTCAAGTTTGCTACCGGCTCTCGCTTCTTTGCAGCGCAACAGCTCGGTTCTGGCGGCGCAGGCACGCCGGGAAGGTATTGAGCCGGGCCTCTTAATCTATGCGGCGTTCGCCCAGACCGATGGTGGGCGCACCGGGATGGATCCTTTGGCAACTGCGCGTGCGATCATGCCCGACCTCATCGCTTTGAAAGCTACCTTCGGCGTCAATGACGGGGATAGCAGCTTGATTCTGATTGCAGCCTATAAAATGGGCAGGGGAGAAAAGAGATCGCACCCCCTGCTCGCGACGATGCGTCATCTGGTCAAAAATCCGCTGACACAACGGAATGTTTGGTATTTAAATGACAAGGGCGGTCTTGACCGCCGCTCCTACGACTTTGTGGTGAGCTTTCTCGCGCTCGGCGTGATATCACAAAACCCGCGACAATTCGGAATTCCTGGGGATCCACTTTCATTTTAGAAATGAGGGGTCGGCATCGGTCTCAACCAGGGTAACAATAAAAATGATCCTTGCTACCGTCGGAAACGAGTGCGTTGACAAATCACACGCTACAGCCGAAAATCCAAGCTCTATCGGAGTTTAGCGTGTTCAAGTTTAGCCCACGAGGATGTCGTGAGAATTGGGAAGCTCGTTAAACAGCCTTTCTAATCCAGCTCTTCCGTTACAGGCCAGGCGTTTATTCGTTAAGCGATCGAGTCGTTTGCGACCGTCACCGGAAAGTGCTGAGCAAACCCTGATGACTGGTGCCCAACCGACGCACACCCAAGAGGAGAATACGACCAGGTTATGAGCCGGTACCGCAAGATTGTGTGGAACGAGGGCATGCTCTTATCCCCCCACCACTTTCAACAGTCGGATAACTATTTCGAAGAACTTTTGAATTCCCGGCTCGCCTCGCTGGAGCCGTATGAGTGGGGCATTCTCGATTTACAAGCCAATAATGAAGCTATTGCAAATGGTAATTTCGATCTTCTTCAATGCCGTGCAGTTATGCCCGATGGCTTGGCAATAAGTATTCCTGAAACCGATCCAGCGCCGGCTCCGCGACCCATCGAGGAACACTTTTCACCTGACGCCGAGAGATTGGACGTACACCTGGCGATTCCTGCGAAGCGCGCTGGTGCGGCGAACTTTCAAAGAGATGGTAGCGCTCCCGACCAGATGATTCGGTACTTTCAGACTGCCGCTATGGTGCCGGACGAAACAACTGGAGAGAACGAAAAGCAGATTGCTCAAGCCCAGGGCAACCTTCGTCTTCTCTTCGCCAGCGAGCTCAACGATGGTTACAGCTCGATTAAGATAGCCGAGCTGGAGAGGACAGCGACTGGCCAGGTAAAACTCTCAGCCAACTACATTCCGCCGGCGTTGAATGTCAGAGCTTCGCCGTGGCTTGAGAATATGCTGCGCCAACTTGTGGAGATCCTAATTGCCAAAAGTAGCTCACTTGGGGAGCAACGACGTCAGCGCACTGCCTCGCTCGCAGACTTTACTACTTCTGAGGTTGCGGTTTTCTGGTTGCTCCACACGGTCAACTCCTCGGTGCCAACTATGGCGCATCTGTTTCGTACTCCCGTGGTTCATCCAGAGCGGCTTTACTTTGAGATGGCCGAACTTGCGGGCAAGCTGATGACGTTTACTACGGATCGGCATCCAAAGGACATCGTCCGTTATGAGCATGTTGATCTCTTTCAGACCTTCAGTCAGCTGTGGCTGGAGATTCGGGATCTGCTAGAGACGGTTATTCCCACCAGATGCGTTCCGATTCCTCTTGAGAAGGTTAGAGAGTCGCTCTATGCAGGGCGTATAGTAGACGATCGGCTGCTTAAAGAAGCCGGATTCTATCTCGGCGTCCGAGCAGACACTCCGGAAGGGCAATTGATTGAGCGGGTGCCGCGGGTCATCAAAGTTGCTTCACGCGATACAATCGATGTTGTCATCGGCTCGGCTCTTCCCGGCGTTACGCTCACACACGCGTCGCCGCCTCCGGCTCCGATTCCGACGCGGCCCAAGTTCCACTACTTCGCGCTTGATACGAGCGGAATGTTTTGGGAACGAATTGCCGGTTCCAAAGCCCTGGCCGTTTATGTTCCAGAAGAGTTCAAGGAAGAAACAGTCGAGCTATACGCAGTCAAGCCCTGAGTATTGAGGGATAGATTGACCGCCCGGCTAGAATTGAATACTGGGGCCGAATCAAAATTGAAATTCCGAGTTCTCCCCCGGCGCATTACTTCTCCAGTTATCTATGCAGAGTGCGGTGAGTGAACAACCATTAGTGACGGGCCGTCGTCGCGCAAGGCCAAGCAGCGACCTTGTGAGCCTGGCGGGCCCCGTCCTTCAGCTGGTGCTTAAGCTTCAGGCGGGATTGATCAACCCTTCAGGGGAGCTCCGCCCCGCTTTCCATCGCTTGTTACAGGATATGGAGCAGCGCGGCGCAACGCTGAGATACAGCGATAGGCAGGTTAAGGCCATTAAATTTGCGCTCGCCGCTTTTGTGGATGAGACAGTTCTGAGTACAACAACAAACTTCCCGTTGCGTGAGGAGTGGGAAAAGACTCCCCTGCAGCTCGAGTATTTTGGCGAACACCTCGCCGGAGTGAAGTTCTTTGAGGCGTTAGATGAATTCCTTAAGCACATTGAGACTGAGGCTGATGTGGTTGAGGTCTACTATCTTTGTATGCTCCTGGGCTTGAAGGGGAAATACAAGGTGTACATGGAAGATCAACTGCAGACGGTGATTGAAAACGTCGCAACCCATCTGCGGCGGGTTGGTCGTTTGCAGGAGACGGAACTATCACCGCACTGGAAAGTAACCGATCAACCCGAGCCTCCAAAGGATCCGGGTTTACCTCTATGGGCCAAGATCGGCGCCGCAGTAGCGTTCCTCTTCGTAGTTATGATCTACGTCGTTTTGTATTTTCTGTTGAGAAGCGATCTAAATGCCGCGAAAGAACAGTTGTTGCGCTAGCGTCGTGTCTCTAAGTCCTTTGAAAGAAGCGAACTTGACTGCGAAAACAGGCTATCGTTAGAAGTATGGACGCGCGGCGTCGTTAAGAATAGGACTAGCACTCAAATGAGACTTATTGATTACCAGGGTTCACTCCGTAGGAGTGACATGTTTATAGACGCGACACGCAACCCCCTCTCCAACTCCGTTCGAAGGAGCGGAATGCAACTAGACTTGTACTCTTCAAGATACCTTCCGCTCCTTCGAACGGAGCCAGATCGATTGTGGGTTGCGGTGCTATAAACATCTCACCCCTAACGGGAAAAAAACCGATGGCGCTTTGTCAGCGCACTTTGGAGACAGGACACTAGCCTCGAATTCAACAATGCTTGAAATCTCCAGGCAGCAGGGAATGAAGTAAGCTCCAGAGTTTGATGGAGTAACCGAGAGTTCGTCTTCGATGTGGTACCAAATCAAATCATTTTTAGGAATAGCGGGAATCGTATCGCTCTACGGGATCGCGAGTTTGGGAGTGTATTACCTTGGCCCGTTCCTCGGTCTCAGTCTTACGTTCCAGATCGTCATTATTGCACTCCTCCTGTTGACCTTGCCGTTTGCGATTCTCATCAATCATTTCCGGAAGAGGCGCGCTCGCAGACGAGAGGCGGCTGCAGCCGCGGCCCCGGAGGAGGGCCAACGACCTGGCCAGGCCCCCGCGGCTCCAAAGCGTATTTACGATGAACTGGCACGCGGCGCCGAAGAGGCGGTGCAGTGGCTACGCAGTACTCGCCTCGGGGGAGCAAAATCGAAAGAAGCCGTCTACGGATTGCCCTGGTTTGTTGTGGCCGGCCCTCCGGCCAGCGGCAAGACCTCGCTTCTGCTTGGTTCGGGATTGGACTTTCACGGGCTGCCCAGTCAGCGTCGAGCTGAGTTGAAGATCGTGCGGCCGACAAACCATTGCGAATGGCGCATCACCGATGCCGCCGTGTTGCTTGATACGTCCGGTCGCTACCAGACTGATAGTCCTGCGCGCGAAGAGTGGCTGGCTCTGGCCGAATTAATCAAACGGTATCGAAGCGCCCGACCAGTGGATGGTTTGTTGGTTGCAGTTGATGCCCAGCGTGTGCTGCGGTCAAGCGAAGCGGAAATCGAACAGCTAGCCAAGACTTTGCGGGCGCGTCTCGATGAGATGATCCAGTTGGTAGGCGTTCGCTTTCCGGTTTATCTGCTCTTTACGCACATCGACTACCTCGCTGGCTTCAGGGACTTTTTCTCAGATTCCAGAAGCAATGGTGGATCGGAAGTTTGGGGGGCGACTATTCCCCTGGACAAGTCTGTGAATTCGCATGCGTTGTTCGACGTAGAGTTTGATCAACTCTACGATTCGTTGGCGCGAAAACGACTGCTGCGACTTCGCGCACCTGCACCAGCCAATCATCAGCTCAATGTATTCGATTTCCCTTTGCGGTTTGCCGAGGCCCGCGCAAAACTCGGCCTGCTCGTGTCGGCTCTATTTCGACCGAATCCCTTCAGTGAGAGTCCCCTGCTGAGAGGATTTTATTTCACAGCGAATGTCAAAGAGGGCGACGGATCAACACGTCCTCCCGTGTCCGAAGAGGGGACCGAAAGACCCGCACAAGCTGTGGGTCACGCGTATTTTTCCAATCGGTTTTTTAATGATGTATTGCTGCGGGACAAGGATCTCGCGGCATCCTTCCAGGCTCTTCGCAAGCGTCCCCCTCGCTTACGCAGTTTTCTTTTAGCCGGTGCAATGCTGGTTCTGTTTATTTTGACAGTGGGAGCTGTCGTCTCATTCTTTGGCAACAGAATTCTGGTTGCAGATGCCTTGGAACGCGGTGCACGCGCAGACGAAATCAGACGGGCCGACCTCGGCAAAGATACCACGAAGAAGGATCCGGCAGCAGCGCGAGTTGAAGTGGAAGCTGTAGATGCTTTACGAGAAACGCTGGTCCGGTTGGACGATTACGATCGCACGTCACCGCCACTCCCGCTAAGATTTGGATTTTACTCCGGCGATGCTCTTAACCAGTCTTTACGGACGATTTACTTTGATTCTATCGCGCAACGGTATTTCAATCCGACGGTCGCTGGAGTTGAGCGTGACCTGCAGGCGTTCGCAAGTGGAGCTTCACAGCGAAATGCCGGTTCCTTGACGGATGCACCTACTACTGTCTCGGAAGAGGATATACTTGGGCGTAACTACGATCTGTTGAAGGCCTATTTGATGCTGGCAGATCCGCAGAAGGTAGAACCAACATTTCTCGCCAGCCAGTTGCAGGATTATTGGAAAAAGTCTTCGCCCCCGGACATGGAGATCGTTTCACAACAGCAGTTGGATTTCCTTGCCCGACAGGCCTCCAAGGATGATGCACCGCACATCAGGGTGAACGATCGACTCGTGGCGGAGGTGCGCCGCAAACTGGCCGCGTACCCGCCGGTCAATCGGTTTTATAAACGCGTGGTAACTGAGATTAACGCGAAAACGACACCAGTCAATCTTGACTCAGTTCTCGAAGGTCGAGGGCGAGGAGTCTTGGCGGGCACCTACACAGTGCCGGGCAGTTTCACCATTGACGGATATAGAAACTATGTGCGAGCGGCAATCGACTCCGCAGGCGAGGAAATTAGTAAAGACGACTGGGTGATGGGAACCGCAGCCAGCGGCGCACAAACGCAGAGTACAGATATCAGCAAGCTTCAGGGCATGTATCTGCGCGAGTACACAGACCAATGGCGCAGATTTGAAAGGGGCATCAGCGTTCAGCAGTTCAGGGCGAAAGATGATGCGGTTGAGGCCTTGAAGGCGTTGTCTTCAACCGAGTCACCTATGGAGCGTGTGATGGCCGAGGTCGCACGCAATACAAACTTATCTGCGAAGCCTGAGAGCCGCGGTGTGTGGGGTTGGATAAAGGGTCTTTTCTCGCGAAATGCCGGGGACGAATCTGGCGGAAATACAGAAGTTGAAAAGGAGTTTCGACCGCTGTTCCAATTCGTGTCCTCGGGCGAAGCCAAGAAAGACAGCTCTCCCATGTCGCAATACCGAGCGGAGCTGCGCAGGGTGCTTGATCCGCTTGAAAGCGCTTCAGCGGATCAATTGTCGCAGACGTCAAAAGCACTCCTAACCGGTCGCGATGACATCGGGTTGCAGAAGGCAGAGCAGAATGTCTCGAAGCTCCTCGATGGGTTCAAAACGGCGGCGGCTACGGATACTGCGGCTTTGCTCAAACAGCCGCTGAGTAATTTGCGGGCGATGCTATATGGCGGGGGATATGAACAGATTGAAAAAGCATGGCGCGAGCAGATCTATCCAAAGGCTCAAGCTGTCGAATCTGGATTCCCGTTTACTGATTCAGGCGTCTCTTCAGTTACGGATCTCGCGCGATTCTTGAATCCGACTAATGGCCAGTTTTCGATGTTCTTCAACGAGCGTCTTGCCACCTCATTCGATGATGTGGACGGTCGGTGGAAATTGAAAGAATCGGGCGCCTTCAAGTTCTCAGATGACTTCGTAAAATATCTGAATGACGCACGACGACTGCGCGAAAGCCTGTTTGCTAATGGGGGACAACAGCCGGAGGTGAGTTACGATGTCACACTCCAGCCGGTACCAAACACCGACATCGTTATCGAGATTGATGGCACACGGGTGGAGACGAGGGGCACCTCGCCGCAGTCCGCTAAGTTCATCTGGCCCGCGCGCGCAGGATCGTCCGGAGCGAAGATTACGGTAATAGCCGCAAGTGGTGAGCCCGTAGAAAAGAGCTTCCCGGGAGAATGGGGTCTCTTCAAACTATTTGAGACGGGAGCCCATGGCCAGGCGGGGCTTGGCCAATACACACTTTCCTGGGACGTAGGCTCTGTTCCAGTTCGCGCTGTGCTGAGACCCTCGAGCGCGAACAATCCTTTTGTTCGACGCGTGTTTACCAGTTTGCACGCCCCACAAAGTGTGCAGCGATGACACCATCAATTGGTGGTTGACTGAGTTTCGAAGGATGACTGCGAGGAGTTTCTCATGACCCAGGCGAAAGAGCTGTTCCAGGCGGGTAAACTTCAGGAAGCGATCGACGAGCTGGTGCGAGAAGTTAAAGCCAATCCAACGGATACTGCTCGGCGGACTTTTCTGTTCGAGTTGTCGTGCTTTGCCGGTGACTGGGAGCGTGCCGAACGTCAGCTTGATGTGATTGGCCATCAGAGTGCGCAGGCTGAGTTAGGCGTGATGATTTTTCGGGCAAACATCAAGGCTGAACAGGAACGCCGTCGGCTCTTTGTGGAAGGTGTGCAACCGCACTTTCTGAATGAACCTCCCACCTACGTTGATTTGTATATCGCAGCTATTAACCAAATACGTCAGGGAAATGCAGCAGATGCGCGAGCGACTCTGGATAAAGCTGAGGAAGAGCGACCTGCAATTTCCGGGCGAAGCGGCGACAAGGAGTTTGAGGATTTCAGAGACTACGACGATTTTGTCGCGCCTGTATTGGAGATGATCGTGAAGGATCGTTACGTCTGGTTGCCCTTCGAGCAAATAAAGCGCATGGAGATCTCACCGCCGAAACAGCTACGCGATCTCTTATGGGCAAGCGCGCGGGTTGAATCATTGGATGGGACAATTGGTGAAGTCTACGTTCCCGCGCTGTATGCCGGCTCGAGCGATTATGCTGACGATGCAGTTAGGCTGGGAAGGATGACCGATTGGAATCAGGTGGGGGAAGAAGTATATCGCGCGGTTGGCTTGCGTTTGTTCGTAGCCGACGGCAAAGAAAGCTCAGTGTTTGAGGCTGGCGCGGTTGAATTTCATCCGCCGAGTCAAGAATCGTCGACTGCTTAGCCGGAGGGGACTTAATAGTCGCTCCGCTTCGAGCCGTCAACGGGTAAGCGATTCGGTCGGAACGTGGATGGGCGGGCGGCCAAGTCACCAGATTTCGGTTGGAGTATTTAAACGATCGGAAAGGAGTTTCAAATGTCTTCGCTGGCACCAGAAGCAACTGCGGCAGCACCAAAGCCGTCAGCGCCTGCGTCGCCTCCATCTGTCGTTGATGTCGCCGCATTGCTGGAGCCGATCCCGGGCGAGAACCCGGCAGGTGAAAGTATCCAGTACTCAGGTGTGTATGACGAGATACGAGAGGCCCGCCGATCCGAAGATGTTCTGCCGCAGGGTGAATGGCAGCGTGAGCCGAAAGCGGCTGAGTGGCCTAAGGTTGTTGAGCTTTCGACCTCGGCCCTGATCAGCAAGACCAAAGACCTTCAGGTGGGCGTTTGGATGACTGAAGCCATCGTGCAGCTTTACGGATTTGCGGGACTCCGCGATGGTATGAAAGTGTTGCGAGGATTTCATGAGCGTTTTTGGGAGAATGTATATCCCGAAAAAGATGGGGACGATCTGGAAGCCCGCGGAAATGCGCTTTCTTTCCTGGATACTAAGGTGTCGATTCCCCTGAAGAATCTACCGTTAACAAAGACCGGGTCTGGAATCGAATACACTTATTTGCAGTGGGAAGAGTCAACGAAGTTTGATTTGCCGGAGAATCTGGAGGGTCTGGAATCGGACGCTTACAACCGCGCTGTGGAGTTGAAAGCCCAGGCCGACGCTGAAGGACGGACCTCGGGCGACGTCTGGCGCAAGGCAAAGGGAGCTACTCGTCGGGCGTTCTACGAAGAGCAGTTTGTTGTCTTAAATGAGTGCTGGGAGGAGTTCCAGGCGCTCGACCGTGTCATGGACGAGAAGTTTGGCCGGCAAACTCCTGGCCTAGGGGCCTTGAAGAAATCATTAGATGACGTTCGCACCCTGGTTGAAAAACTGGTTAAAGAAAAGCGCATTCTTGAACCTGACCCCGTTCTTGACGGCTCATCACCACCGGACGGTAGCTCTGCGACCGCTGATGTCGTGGGGGGGTCGGTCGGCCCCGTTCGTTCCCGAGACGATGCGCTGAGGCGGTTGGCGGAGGTAGCTCAATATTTTCAGAGAACCGAACCGCATAGTCCCGTAGCGTATCTAGTACAGCGCGCCATTAAATGGGGACAGATGCCGCTTGAGGTTTGGCTGCAAGATGTGATAAGGGACGGTGCAGTACTCGGTCAAATCAGAGAGACACTGGGAATTAGCACCGATATGCCGGGGGGGGGCACCGATCAGGCCTAGGATAATTTGCGGCTTCAGACTAAACTGTCAACCTACTACTGAAGCCTTCCCGAAAAACGTTTTCCAAGAGTAAAATACTGCGCCACGATTCTAACTCATAAGCAACGGTAGACGAGGAGACATGAATACCCCCAGCTAAGTCAATCTGTCTGTCACCTCAGTCTCCGACCCTGAAAGGAGCGACCTGATGCCAAAGAAAGAAAGTATACAACACAAACTCGATCGCGTGCGTCCGCCTCGCGTGCATATCACCTATGATGTCGAAATAGGCGGTGCTATAGAAAACAAGGAGTTGCCATTCGTGCTTGGCGTGCTGGGCGACTTTTCCGGCATGCCCGAGGAGCAGTTGCCCCGCGTGAGAGATCGCAAGTTTGTCGACATCGATCGCGACAACTTTGATCAGGTCTTAGCCGCAATGAAACCGCGCCTGGCGTACCGAGTTGAAAATAAGCTTACCAATGACGGCAGCAAGATGGGTGTGGAGTTGAACTTCAAAAGCATGGACGATTTTCACCCTGACAATGTTGTTCGACAGGTCGAACCACTGAGGAAACTTGTCGATGCCCGGCGAAAGCTTTCCGACTTGCTCTCCAAGATGGATGGTAATGATAAGCTCGAAGAAATACTTAACGACATCGTTAGCAACACAGACTCGCAGCAGCAGTTGAGCGCCTCTTTGGGCCTCAACACCAACCCTGAAAAAGGCGAACAAGCCCCTGCGAAGGAGGAGTCAAATGAGTAAGGAGTTTAGCAAGGATAAATCGGTTGTTACCGTTGAGCAGCAGGGTGAGGTTGATCTACTCACACGCATTCTGGATAAGGGTCGTTTGGCGCGAAATGAAGCCCAGGTGCAACAGGCCAAGGACATGATTTCCGAATTCGTTCAGGAAGTGATGCAGGGCCAGTTAGTTGTCACCAAGGATATGGAATCGGCGATTAACGCGCGCATCGCAGAGATCGACCGGCTCGTTACGGCACAACTGAACCAAGTCATGCACGCCGAGGAATTCCAGAAGCTTGAGGGCACGTGGCGCGGCTTGAATCATCTGGTAATGAACAGTGAGACTGGCACTCAACTCAAGATTCGCACATTCAATGTATCCAAGAAGGACTTGCTAAAAGATCTTGAGCGGGCGGCAGAGTTTGATCAGTCTGCGCTCTTCAAGAAGACTTATGAGGAAGAATACGGCACGTTTGGCGGTCAGCCGTTCGGCGCACTGATCGGTGATTATGAATTTACCAATCATCCGCAGGATATATCACTTCTCGAAAAAATCTCCGGGGTAGCCGCTGCTGCCAATGCCCCTTTTGTTGCTGCAGCTAGCCCACAGCTTTTTGGCTGGGACAACTACCAGGACCTGACGGAAGTACGCGATCTGGCAAAGATCTTCGATCGCACTGAGTTTGCAAAGTACCGCTCGTTCCGCGAGTCTGAAGACTCGCGCTACGTCGGACTGACACTCCCGCGCACACTTGCCCGGCTGCCTTACGGCAAGGATACAAAGCCTACCGAAACTTTCAATTTTGAGGAGGATGTCACCGGGAAGGACCACAGCAAGTACTTATGGAGTAGCGCCGCATACGCATTCGGTACCCGACTCACGGACGCATTCGCCAAATATCAATGGTGCGCAGCTATCCGTGGAGTGGAAGGTGGCGGGCTGGTGGAGGGATTGCCCACTCACACTTTCCAAACTGACGAGGGGGATGTAGCGCTCAAGTGTCCCACGGAGATCGCGATCACCGATCGACGAGAGAAAGAGTTTTCGGATCTCGGTTTCATACCGCTGGTGCATTGTAAGAATACTGACTACGCTGCTTTTTTCGCAGCCCAATCCTGCCAAAAGCAGAAAAAATACGATCTGGACGCGGCTAATGCCAACGCAAGGCTCTCAACGCAGTTGCCGTATATTTTTGCCGTGTCCCGCTTTGCCCATTACCTGAAGGCCATGATGCGCGACAAAATTGGCAGCTTCATGACACGTACGGAATGTGAGCAGTTCCTGAACCAGTGGATTAACCAATACGTTCTGGGCGGCGATCTTGGGGGGCAAGAACTGAAGGCGCGGAAGCCGTTAAGCGAAGCCCGGATCGACGTCAGTGAGGTGCCAGGTAAGCCCGGAGTCTACAAGGCTGTGGCATTCCTAAAGCCTCATTTCCAACTGGACGAACTAACCATATCCTTGAGGTTGGTTGCAGAACTTCCACCATCGGCCCGGTAACCCGGACCTTTATCGCTGAGTCTGACAAACGCGAGAGGGGCGAACTATTCCCCCAAACCAATTCTCGCCCATCGAGCGTATATCTACGGTAAAGAAAATGAAACGCTCACTAGTAGTTGTACGCCTAACCTAAATCCGGAAGGAGAATAATAGTCATGGCTGTTGACATGTTCCTGAAGCTTGATGGAATAAAAGGTGAAAGCAAGGACTTCAAGCATAAGGACGAAATTCACATTGAGAGCTTTAGCTGGGGACTGAACCAGACTGGCGCAGGCCATACGGGCGGCGGCAGCGGCGCGGGAAAGGTCGCTATGCATGATATATCGGTGACAAAGTTTCTCGACAAGGCAAGCGCGTCGCTATTGCTGTTCTGTGCTAACGGCAAGCACATTAAGGATGGATTAATTACCGTACGCAAGGCAGGCGAGAAGCCGCTTGAGTACTTGAAGATCAAACTCGTAGACATCCTGATTAGCAGCGTACAAGAGGCCGGTCACGGCAGTGACGTCCTGACGGAGAATGTTACGCTGAACTTCGCGAAAATACATTTTGAATATCAGGAGCAGGACGAGAAGGGGGCAGGTAAACCCGCCGGCGAGATGGGCTGGGATGTAAAGGCGAATACAAAATTCTGAACTCGCTTCAGGAGCACTCAGCCGTCATTTCACTTGTCCAGGCGAGTACTGGTAGCCTCGGAGTGTATATAGGGTCGCGAAGTAGTGCGACCCTTTTAGCAGTGCACGCCGGCGGGCCGCCAGCCGCTCTGTGGCGGTCGGTCGGGTTTCGCGCGAGCTAAAGATGGCAAGGACAGACAATGAAATCGGAGTAACGACGTCTGTCCTTGATCGATTGATCGACTACGAGCCGGAAGTCTCCCGTGAAGCGATAGCTTCGCGCTCCAAAAACTTGAGGCAATTGAAAGAAGCCCTCCGGCGGGATCTTGAATGGCTGCTCAATACGCGCCAGATCGCTGGTGGGCTGCCGTCGGATCTGGAAGAACTCAACCGGTCACTTGCGGCTTACGGAGTGCCGGACTTTACAAATCTGAACGTCGCAAGTCAGGACGACCAGAAACGCATTCAACACGAGATCGGAGAGGCTCTCCGGATCTTCGAGCCGCGTTTGGAAAGTATTAACGTGTCCTTCCAGCCCTCGTCTTCAGGCGACAGTAAGATCCACTTTCGGATTGACGCAAATCTGAAAATTGAGCCCGCGCCAGAGCCTATAACCTTCGACACGACTGTTCAGCTTGGCAGTGGACAGTATGTGGTCAAGGAAGAATGAGTTCAAATTCAAAAGCAGCCTTTAAATTGCTGATTCGGAGTAAGGCGGTGCCTCAAATGAGTTCGATTTTGGTCTAAGATTTAAACCAGGTATTCCGACTCCACGGTACGCGATCCGAAACCACAATATGCGTGACGACCTGCTCGGTTATTATGAGCGTGAGTTGATCTTCCTCCGCCAAATGGGTGCGGAGTTTGCCCAGAAGTATCCGAAGATTGCCGCACGATTGCAGTTGGAGGCGGACAAGTGTGAAGACCCACACGTTGAGCGTCTCATCGAAGCCTTTGCTTTTCTTGCGGGTAGGGTTCGCCTCAAAATTGATGACGAATTCCCGGAGATTACGGAATCGTTCCTTGAAGTTCTGTATCCACATTACCTCGCTCCGCTTCCGTCCATGGCGATCGCCCAGTTTGTGCAGACCGAAGGATCTCTGACAACCGGTTATGCGATTCCTCGTACCACCGGTCTTTTCTCGCGACCGATTCAGGGAACCCCGTGCCGGTTTCGTACTGGCTACCCCGTTACGCTGTGGCCGATCAAAATCGAGTCGGCAGCGCTAGAATCCCTGGACCCGGTCGATACTCGGGGCAAGTGGGATGAGGCGGTAATCAAACTATCGCTCGCCTGCACCAACGAAACTTCGCTCGCCACTTTGAAATCTGGCGAGACCCAGCGTCCAATAGATAGCTTGCGCTTCTACCTGAATGGAGAACCGCAACTAGTCTATCCGCTGTACGAGATGCTATTTAATCATGCATCACGTGTCGAACTTAGACCCGGACCCATCGTTCCCACAAAGCACACTCAGGAATTAAAGCTAGTCAATCCCAAACCGGTGCTGCTGCAACCCGGCGCTCTTAAGCAAGTCGGATTTGGGCCAGATGAAACCCTCTTGCGGTACACAGCGCGATCGTTTGCGGGCTATGGACTGTTGTCCGAGTATTTTGCGTTTCCGGATAAGTTTCTGTTCTTTGACTTAACAGGAATTGATCAGGCGGGAAGAGCCGGCTTTAGCAGCCGGTTCGACATACATATCTATCTGAAAGATGTGACCCCTCTGAGAAGCATCGTCACTGCGGAAACCTTTCAACTGGGCTGTACTCCGATCATTAACCTCTTTAACGAGATCGCCGAGCCAATCCAGCTCACCGGGACGCAGCATGAGTACCGAGTGATTCCTGATGTTCGCCGGCAGATGGCGACCGAGGTCTATTCCGTTGATTCCGTTGTTGCCAATAATCCTGAGGACGGCCAATCGCGGACTTTTCAACCCTTCTATTCATTCCGTCACGCATATGAGGCCAAGGAGGATCGCACCTTTTGGTACTCTTCACGTCGTCCTTCCCTAAAGCCTGAGGATCCGGGGACTGAGGTTTACATTTCGTTAGTCGATTTGGGTTTTGACCCTCATGTTCCGGCTACCGATGTGCTGACGGTGCGCACAACGTGTACAAACCGCGACCTGCCAGGAAAGCTTCCCTGGGGAGGAAAGGAAGGTGACCTGGAGATCGAAGGCGCGGCACCTCTGTCACGCGTGCACTGCCTGACCAAACCCACTCAAACGATGCGTCCGCCGCTTGGTCGCGCCACTCAGTGGCGCTTAATCTCACACTTGAGTCTTAATCATGTTTCCCTTGTGGAGACCGGACGCGAGGGGACGCCGGATGCTTTTCAAGAAATCCTTTTCCTCTATGATCTGACCAATTCGTCAGCCACCCGCAAGCAGATTGCCGGAATTAATCATGTATCAAGCCGCCGCGTCGTGCGCCAGACAGGCTCGCGCATCGGTTCTGGGTTTGTTCGCGGTTTGGAGACGACGATCGAGTTTGACGAAGAGCAATATGTCGGCAGCGGACTCTTTCTCTTTGCGTCCGTCCTGGAGAAGTTTTTAGGTCTTTATGCTTCGATCAATTCATTCAATCAGCTTTCTGCAGTAACAAAACAGCGTGAGGGAGTATTGAAGCGATGGCCACCGAGAGCCGGCGAACAGATCCTCCTCTAGCGCAAGAGCTCTTTAACGAGCCTTATCGCTTCGATTTTTTCCAAGCGGTACGTTTGCTCGAACGCATGGGGGCCCGGCGACAGCCAGTTGGTCGCGATGGCGATGCTGCCAACGAGGCAGTGCGTTTCCGCACCCGTCAAACTCTTTCGTTTCCGCCCAGCGAGATCTACCAGATAACCAAAGACAATCGAGACGGAGTCGAAGTTGCTCCGGAGATGATGGTTGCTTTCATGGGACTCTCCGGTCCGCTGGGGGTGTTGCCGCACCATTACACCGAGTTGTTGATGGATCGGGCACGCTACAGGGACACGGCGCTCTGGAGATTTCTGGACATCTTCAACCACCGCATGATTTCGTTCTTTTACCGCGTGTGGGAGAAGCATCGTTTCCCGATAGCTTACGAGCGCGGCAGGTTTGATCAATTTACCGGATATCTCTTTGATATTATCGGGATGGGCACGAATGGCCTGCGCGGGAGACTGTCATTTGAAGATCAAGGGTTGCTCTTTTACGGTGGGTTGATCGCCCAGCACCCGCATTCGGCCAGCGCCATAGCCGGTATCCTGACGAACTATTTCGGAGTGCCGGCCCGGCTCGATCAAATCACCGGTCAGTGGCTGGAGCTGGGCGAAAATGTAACCCAACTCGGCGCAGCTAATAGCGAGCTTGGTTTGAGCGCCGTCGCCGGCACGCGCGTGTGGGACTCGCAATCGAAGTTCCGTGTAAAACTTGGCCCCCTTGACTCGAAATTGCTCGACGCCTTCCTTCCCACCGGTTCAGCCTTCAAACCGTTGGCTCACATGGTTCGTTTGCTTGTAGGATTAGAGTTGGATTTTGATGCGCAGCTAATTCTCAAAGCGGAAGAAGTACCGTTTTGTGTTTTGACAACTACCGGTGACAACGGCCCCAGGCTTGGTTGGTCAAGCTGGCTCAAGACGCGTGAATTTGTCAGAGATGATGATCAGGTGGTGCTCTCGTTTAGCGACGAGGATTGTCGCTGCAATTAAAATGCGATCCAATATAGAAAGGTTAGATGTATGGCGGTAAATCTTAAATCGTTGATTGGCAGACTGGATGATACCTGCCGTGGAGCACTCGAAGGGGCTGCGGGCCTATGTCTATCTCGCACGAACTACGATGTCGAACCGGAACACTTTCTGTTGAAACTAATCGAGGCGCCCGATGCTGATGTTTCCCGCATACTTCGTCACTACGAAGTAAGCCAATCTCATCTGACCAAAGATCTAACCCAGGCTCTTGAGAAGTTGAAGACCGGAAACGCGCGCACGCCTGCTCTTTCGCCTCGTGTGCCGCAGTGGGTTGAAGAAGCCTGGCTGCTTGCTTCGATCGAATATGGTGCAGCGAAGGTTCGCTCCGGTCATCTGCTGTTGGCCTTCTTAATGAGTGACAATCTCGCTCGGCTTGGACGCGAGATTTCCAAAGAATTCAAGAATATCTCTGTCGAATCATTACAGAAAAACCTTCTGGACATCACATCGGGATCTGGCGAGGACCGGGAAGTTGGCGCGATTGGCGAGCAAACCACCGCGGGCGATGACGGTCAGCCGGCGAGCGCCGGAAAAACAAAGGCGCTGGATCAATTTACCGTTGATCTGACTGCCAAAGCACGTGCTGGCCAGATCGATCCAGTTTTGGGTCGTGACTTTGAGATTCGACAGATCGTTGACATTCTGACGCGCCGTCGTCAGAACAACCCCATCCTGACGGGCGAGGCCGGTGTGGGCAAGACCGCCGTAGTCGAGGGGTTTGCTCTTCGTGTGGCCGAGGGCGACGTTCCGCAACCCCTCAAGAATGTTGCGGTGCGCACACTTGACCTCGGACTTTTACAGGCTGGTGCAGGAATCAAAGGAGAGTTTGAGAATCGGTTAAAGGGCGTTATCGAAGAGGTAAAGGGTTCACCACAACCAATTATCCTTTTTATTGACGAAGCCCACACCATGATCGGAGCTGGCGGCCAGGCCGGTCAGGGTGACGCAGCCAACCTTCTAAAGCCGGCATTGGCGCGGGGCGAACTACGTACGATCGCGGCCACTACCTGGGCGGAATACAAAAAGTATTTCGAAAAGGACGCGGCGCTGGCGCGACGCTTTCAAGTCGTTAAGGTGGAAGAGCCAGATGAAGAGAAAGCAATCGCTATGATGCGCGGGTTGACCGAGATGCTTGAGAATCATCACAAGGTGCGTATTCTGGACGCGGCTGTTGAGGATGCCGTCAAGCTTTCGCATCGCTATATCTCTGGTCGCCAGCTTCCTGATAAGTCCGTCAGTGTTTTGGATACAGCTTGCGCTCGCGTGGCTATTGGGCAGGGTGCAACTCCCTCAGGTGTTGAGGATTCCCAGCGCCGGATCGAGCAGCTCAGAGTCGAGATGAGTGCCCTCGAGCGAGAAGCTATCACCGGTGCCAGCCATCAGGAGCGAATTGAAGAAATCCAGGCCGCAAGAAAAACAGAGAAAGAAAAGCTGGCGGGGTTGAAAGTCCAATGGGAAAAGGAACGGGGAATCATCGACCAGATCCGAGATATCCGCACTCAGCTGGAGGATCATGCCAAGGCAAAATCGTCGCCCGCGAATGGTGACGGAACAGTGGGGACCGGCTCTCAGTCAACGGCCCCAAGTGCCGCAACCGCCGGCGCGGCTCAGGCCGCGAAGGTTCAGGGCGCGGGCGCCAGTCCGGGTTCAGCAGCCGCGGGTGCCCAAGCGCAGACTCAAAATGGAGTGGCTGCCGCGCCGCCCCCGACAGTTGACGTTGAAGGCTTGCGGGTCAAACTGACTCAGCTGAACGACGAACTGGAAAAAGTGCAGGGCGAGAATCCGCTGATGCAAGCCTGCGTGGACTCGCAAACTATTGCTGACGTCATCTCCGGTTGGACTGGAATTCCCGTTGGCAAAATGATGACTGACGAAATCAATACTGTTCTCGCTCTTAAAGACCGTCTTGAGCAGCGAGTTATCGGACAATCGCACGGTCTCGAAGCCATTGCCCAGCGCATTCGTACGGCACGCGCGGGACTTACCGACCCGCGGCGTCCCGTCGGCGTCTTTCTGCTCGTTGGGCCTAGTGGCGTGGGCAAGACGGAAACCGCTCTAACGCTTGCGGATACTCTTTACGGCGGAGAACGGAATTTGGTAACAATCAACATGAGCGAGTATCAGGAGGCTCATACAGTCTCATCGCTCAAGGGATCACCCCCAGGTTACGTGGGTTACGGCGAGGGTGGCGTGCTCACCGAGGCCGTGCGCCGGAAACCTTACTCAGTGGTATTGCTGGATGAAGTTGAGAAAGCCCATCCAGATGTCATGGAGCTTTTCTATCAAGTCTTCGATAAAGGCCTGCTCGAAGACGGTGAGGGACGTGAGATAGACTTCAAGAATACTGTGATCCTGCTGACGTCTAACGTGGCCACTGACGTCATAATGAAACTGTGCGCCGATCCGGACACCAAACCGGAACCCGAAGGCCTGGTGGAGGCAATCCGACCCGAACTCATTAAGGTCTTCAAACCCGCCTTGCTGGGCCGCATGGTTGTTGTACCCTACTATCCAATCTCTGACGAGGTGATGCGTACCATTATCAAGTTGCAGTTAGAAAGGATCGGCCGCAGGTTGGAAGAGAATCATGGCGCTCAATTCAGCTATGCGGAAAGAGTCATTGACGAAGTTGCAGGTCGTTGCAAAGAAGTTGAGAGCGGTGCCCGCAATGTGGACCATATTTTGACGCGATCGCTGCTACCGGAAATGTCAGGCGAGTTTCTTTCTCGCATGGCCGCCGGATCAGTCATTTCCCGTGTCCACGTTGCCGTCAACAGCGACGGCAGATTCCAATACGAGATTTCGTAACGATGCTTTACAAAACCACACGCCTGGTGAACTCAAGCGCCATCCGGTAATTCTATGACTGGAACACCGCTAGTCGCAGCGATGGCTACAGTGTGGTCTATTTTGCGCTATAGCGTAAGGCAGAGCGGTTCACGAAGGAGGAGGACCTAGAATGGCGACCCAGATCCAAGCGGCGAATCCGATTACCGTTACGACGCCATTGGGCCCGGACGTTCTGCTTACTGGGTTCACAGGCCACGAGGCCATCTCCCAACTCTTCTCCTTTCACATTGACATGATCGCCGAACACAAGGTGGACGTACCTTTTGAGAAACTTTTGGGCCAGAAAATTACAGTCACTCTGTGGTTACCTGAAGATAAGAAGCGGTTTTTCAACGGTATATGCAAGCGCATAAGTCAAGGCCACCGAGACCAGACGTATAATTCTTACCGGGTCGAGATTGTGCCGCAGTTTTGGTCGTTGACGAAGAAGGCGCAAAGTCGCATTTTTCAGCACTTGACGGTACCCGACATCTTACAAAAAGTGCTGCAGGGGTTGGACGTCTCGTTTGAAATAAAGGGCGCCTTTCAGCCTCGCGATTTTTGCGTCCAATACCGCGAAACCGATTTTAACTTTGCCAGCCGTTTGATGGAGGAAGAGGGCATCTATTATTTCTTCAAGCATTCCAGCAGTGGACATAAGATGGTCGTTACTAATGAAGAAGTTCTTCATCCCGATATGCCGGATCAGAACAAATTCATTTTTGAGGAACTCGCAGAAGGCAAGCGAGATGAATTACGTGTTTTTAGTTGGGAAAAGATCCAGGAGTTACGATCGGGTAAGTACACGCTGTGGGACCATACCTTCGAGCTACCTCATAAGCATCTCGAGGCCAGTCAGCCGATTCTCAATACTCCCGTACCAGTCGGAAAGGTAAATCATAAATTAAACATAGCTAATGATAAATTGGAAGTTTATGACTACCCGGGAGCATACGCTCAGAGGTTTGATGGTGTCGACAAAGGAGGCGGAGACCAGCCCGCCGACCTGCAAAAAATCTTTCAAGACAACAAGCGAACAGTAAAAATCCGGATGGAAGAAGAAACTACTCCCGCCATCCTTATTAGGGGGGCTAGTAATTGCCGCAATTTTGTGAGTGGACATGACTTCACTTTAGAGCGCCATTTCAACGCCGATGGTCAATATTTGCTGATCAGCGTCCATCATAGTGCCCGTTTGGAGGGTAATTACAGATCTGGCGAGACCAGTGAGTTCATTTATCAAAACACGTTCACTTGTATTCCCTCATCACTTCCGTTTAGGCCGCCAAGGGTCGCAGGGAAGCCCGTTGTGGAAGGAACGCAGACGGCCGTGGTTGTAGGTCCGGCGGGTGAAGAGATTTTTACTGACAAATACGGTCGCGTAAAGGTGCAATTCCACTGGGATCGGCAAGGAAAGAACGACGCCGACAGTTCGTGCTGGGTGCGCGTGGCCCAAGCCTGGGCCGGTAAGCGTTGGGGGGCCTTTTTTTGGCCGCGCATCGGTCAGGAGGTTATCGTCGATTTCCTCGAGGGCGATCCCGATCAACCTATTATTGTCGGCAGTGTTTATAACGCTGATCAAATGCCGCCGTATCTGGGGAAGGGACCTGATGATAAGCACCCAAACGATAACAAGTTGAGTGGTGTCAAGACGAATACCACTAAGGGCGGTGTTGGCTTTAATGAACTGCGCTTTGATGACACCAAGGAAAAACAGCAGGTGTTTATCCACGCTGAGCGCAACATGGACACACGTGTCAAAAATGATTCCATGGAGCGCATCGTTCACGATCGACATCTCATCGTCGGGGCGGAGAAGGATGGCTCGAAATCTGGCGACCAGCGGGAGAGCGTGTACCGGGACAAACATCTACATGTCCATCGCCATCAGGTCGAGCACATCGGCGGCAACATGGAATTGCTGATTGGCGGAGGGAAAGAAGGCACGGGCATGGCCGATATCTCGATTAAAGGCAAGAAAACAGAGACAATTGGCGATGACAACGATTTCCATGTCAAGAAAGATCGTAAAGAGAAGATCGATGGCACCACCTCTCTTACCGTTGGTATGGACCAGCATGAGAAGGTTGGAATGAATCACGCTCTGGAAGCGGGAATGGCGATCCATATCAAGGCTGGAATGACGCTGGTAATTGAAGCCGGCGTGCAACTGAGCCTGAAAGTTGGAGGAAATTTCATAGATATCAATCCGGTGGGTGTAACTATCCAGGGCACAATGGTGCTCATCAATAGTGGTGGCGCTGCGGGTTCGGGTGCTGGAGCGCACCCTGTAGCCCCAGCCGATGCGAAAGAAGCCAAGCCAACGGATCCCACAGCAGCTGACGACGCGAAGACTGGGCAGAAATCGTGCCCTTAAAGACAACGTTTCATGCACAGTTCTTGAGAGGGAAGTAAACAGATGCCACCAGCCTCACGCATAGGTGATATGCATGTTTGTCCGATGGTGACGGGCGTTGTACCCCATGTCGGCGGTCCGATCCTTCCACCTTGCTGCCCCACCGTGCTCACTGGAATGATACCGCAGGCGCGAGTGGGCGACATGTGTGTTTGCGTAGGACCGCCCGACGTTATTGTGTTGGGTTCTTTCACCGTGTTGGTAGGGGGCCAACCCGCCGCCCGCATCGGCGACATGACTGCACACGGGGGCGTCATCGTCGTGGGATTGCCAACCGTAATGATAGGTCCGTAAAAAGCGAGCCGTTGTGAGTTCACGTTAGCCTTAATACACCGATGAAGAATAGCAAACCAAATAAGTTGACCGCCAGAAAGGCCGCAGAAATCTGCCAGCAGTTTTGTCTCGGAGAAGTAGCTAAGAAACTGCTTACGCCTGAACTAACCGCGGAGGCCTATCTACAACTCTTAATGCAGCAGCAGCAGTATCTGGATGCAGTAAGAGTACTTGCCTATGGTCTTCCAGCAACAGATGCAATCAGATGGGCTTGCAGTTGTGCGCGGCAGCATGCGGGAGCAAACCCTCCGGAAAGGATTTCTACTGCGCTTCAGGCAGTTGAGAAATGGCTGGCTGAACCCACAGACGAAAATCGGCGCTCGGCAATGAAAGCCGCCAACGAGGCTGAGTTCAGTACGCCAGCTGGTAGTGCAGCGCTCGCGGTCTTCTTCAGCGGTGGAAGTATTGCTCCTCCTGACATGCCTGCCGTTCCGCCGGAATCTTCCATAACGCCAAATTCAGTTGCCGGCACCGTAATGCTCGCAGCGGTCTTGAAGGAACCAGAGAAAGCCCAGGAGAAGTATCAGTTGTTTTTAGCTGAGGGGCTTAAGATTGCTTCGATCCAATAACCACTGACCTTCTACCTGCGCAAAAACTGCTCTACTATTCTTCCTATCCAGTGGGCACGTTAAGTCTCAAGTAAAGGAAAAGGTATTTTACCGAAACCGATGCGGCTGATTCTCCGAATCATCTTAGGACCTCTAGCAGGAACAGAAGTTGTGGCTGAACACGATAAGACCATTAGTGTAGGTCGGACAAAAAAGTCTGATTTTGCTACAGAAGATAACTTCATGTCGTCCAGGCATTTTGCTGTTGAGTGTGGGAAAGATGCTTGTCGAATACGCGATCTAAAGAGTCGAAACGGGACGACACTGAATGGAAAAAAAGTAACGGAAGGGGTATTGAAAGACGGGGACAAGATTGCTGCCGGACACCTAGAATTTTTGGTGACAATTGACAGCGAACCTGCGAAAAGTGATCAGGACAAACGTTTTATGGAAACTCTACGTCCCATCAAGACAGCCCCTCCACTCGAGGTACAGCCCGCACCCGCAATCCCGAAGCCGCCCGATCCGGTGAAGCCGCAAAGCCGGCGCGAACGCGAAGTTCTTAGTCAGACAGCTGATAAGGCTGAAGAGCTGGCGCCTGTTACTCAGTCCAACCCGGTTTCTGACTCGACGAACAAGACCGAGTCGGCGTCACCGCAGAATCTGCCGGTACGATACAAAATACCAGTTGAGCCGAAACCCAATCCTCCCACGTCGATCGCCAGCACACCGGTGCCACCGGTGATTGATGCGTATATGGCAGCGACACCGGAAGGCCGCTTGTTGCAGCTCCTCAGCAGTCAGGCCGAGCCTTTAATGGGCCTATTGGATGCGACGGATGATCCTAAGGTTCTGGAACTGTTGCGCAATTCAGGAGAGGAATATAAATCGATCTATCAAGATGAGAAGAGCGCGGCAATTGCTCCTTATCTCGTAAGCGTGCCTCCACACTCTGCCCTGCTAAAACGACTGATTCACGATGGATGGGGAAAGGGGTGGGGAGTGTATCTGACATGTGGGCTGCCACTGCGAGAGCTCCGTCGATATTTTCGGCAATCTTTGATGGTTACGATGCCGGATGGGGTGGAGCTTTTCTCACGGTTTTATGCCCCGGCTTTCTTTCGACGTTTTCTCGAAACCAGTACCCGCGCCGAAGTCGAGCGCTTCTTTGGTCCAATAACCGCATACCTGATGGAGGCTGAGAAGCCGGAGATTCTTTTAGAATTTACGAGAAGCAGTCAAGGGGTCGAGAAACGAGGACACCTCTTATCTACATTAGAGTGAGGTCGAGGGTCCCGAAAATTTAGAATTTAGAATTTCGTGTTTGGTATGCTGTTAGAATCTTGTAGCAGTTCGCATGTGACGACTTCATCTTTTCCAAACACGAAATTCTAAATTCTATCTAATTTCCAATTTCCAGATCACACTGAGTTGGAGTCAACCCTAAGCCTGGTCCCATCTCCCCGCTAATCGCGTTCCGGCAACGGACTGGAAGATGCCGACGCGAACTGTGTCGGTTTCTTTCATTGAGATTAGTGGCATCAGACCACGGTTGATGATTTCTTCCGCCGCGCGTATGGTCATCAGAACTTCAGCACAGGGCTTTATCTCTGTTTCACCTTCGCAGCTGGAAACGTGAAGCGGCAAGCCCTCGATCTCCTGAAGATCTCCCGGGCGGAAGTTCCACCCAGACTCACTGAACGCCTTGCCGAGCAGATAGACTACGGCAAAGGCGGGATTACCCCACAAATAACTTTCGTGGCGAGCTTTGATGTCCTCGGGCATCTCTTCAAAATTGAACCTCTCGGCCGGCTCGGTCGCGCTACCATAGGGTAAGCGCAACAGGAACCTTGGTAACGCTAGCCCGAGGTAACAGGCATCCGAACTTCTTACCAGACTATCCCATGCGTCACTTGCCTCCGGGTTGGGGGTTTGCAGCTCGGCCACTTCGGGAAAAGAATCGCCCTGCAAGAGTTGCGAGTTCGCTGCGGCAATAAAGGGAGCCCGAGCGCTTTTAGCTATGTGTGAGATTCGTTCCAGATTTCTAATCGATTGGCTTTCCGGATCGAATACATAGTTAGCTGCTATCGCGGCCCAGGGTAAACCTCCCGAGGTACCAACAGTATCTTGAACCATGAGCTTGAAAGCCGCGGTTGATTCTAAGTCTTCCGTCGAACCAAGATCTCGCTCGAATTCCTCCTCTGAGATATCAAGCAAATAAACCTTCATCTCTGATCCCGTTTCGAGTCTGGAGACTAAAAAATCGAGTGCTCGCCAGGCGGATTCAAGAGCTTGAAAATCGCGGTTATGCAAGATGGCTGCCATCTGAGCGCCAACAGCAGAATCAACAGCGGCCAGCAATTGCTCTTCCTCCATCTCATCGACCGATATGAGATATGGTTTGACAGCCTCTCGCACAAACGCACTAATCTCAGGCGAAACTGGTTTTCCGCGTGAAACCGGCGTCCGCGGTTCGCTGGGTGCTGCTTCCAAAATCTGATCGAGCAGACCGCCACCCGATGATGCAGCTCGGTCTGACGATGGGGCATCGGAGGTTATTTGTTGCGGACGCGACTCACTGCTTTTGATGTTCGCCCATTTGCGAACTTCTTGCGCCGCTGCATTAAATGTTTTTGGATTCTGAAGCCGCTCACGGGTCCCACGTAAAGCCTGGAATATTTCAAGTCGTTCAAAAATACGATCAGGATGAAAGTCCGCGAGCTGATTGAACGTAATGGTTAGGGAAAGGCTGCCGTCGGCAAGTGGCAGATGAAGCTTTGCCCCCAGCTTTGCGATCAAAAGATCCAGGTTGTCGCGGTCTACAAGTAGCGGTCGCCACCCAAAAAGTTCTGCACTAGAGGCAGAAAGATTTCGATTGCTCCTCCCACTCCAATCACCCAGAATCAAAATTCGAAACGGGGTGTCTGGATCGAATTCTGCTTGTGCCTGCTCGAAAGATGCAACCAGTTGAACGTCAGCACTTTCCAGCCCGGATTCTCTCGCCATGGATTCTTTCTCGCGGTGGACCATTACGGACCGCAAATTTGTTCTTGTGAGACTGGACGCAGCTTTTTTGCTATTGATTCAACGGCTGTTCGTCGTACCTCTTAACCAGTGCTGTCAGTTGATCGCGCAGGGGATCGCGCATCCTTGCAAGGTCGTCGAGGTTCACGACCTCCTCAAAAGCGGCCATTCCCGAAATCTCGGTGCTCTCGATGATTACATTATCAGGCAAGCGAACAGTTGAAATCGAGGAGGAGATATAGCAGACAGGCAAATCTCCGAACTCTAGCGAACGTTCGACACTCAAGGGGAAATGTAAAGCTTCTAGAATTGACCCCAGTCCGGTCTGCTTTGAGACAACCGCATGCATCATCAGCGAGTGTAATACGAATTGCTGCAGTTCATCGCCTTTTCTATTCTTGTTCTCGAGGAGCGCCTTTAGCCTGGCAGGAGCAAAGCCGGCGTAGGTAAGCACCCACTTCAGCGGAGAGGTGACGTTGATGGTCTTGCTTTGGTTACCGCTAGACGCCTCATGCCAATACTCGACCGGAGTCATCTCCAGTTTGGGATTAATGATCTCAAGGGGTGTTTTCAAGTCTGGCGGCAAGTTGTAGAGTTTCGACTGCGCAATCGTCTGATAGAATTCGCGTAACTCATTGAAGGCTTTTTCTCCGGTTTTTGACGCTTCGTAAGTCTGGCCGCCGACGTAGTTGCCAAGCACCGTTCTTGGATGTAGTAATGGGGCGACCGTCGAAAGATATTCTTTCATTTGCCCACGCAGGAGGTCGGCTATCGCCCGCGTCAACTTTCTGAGTGTCAGCAGACGCTCAGTACTGAATCGTTCTTCCATGCATTCGTTCTCCGCTTACGTGCGTCAGGTATGTGAAGAGAAAACACTATCGCCCTTGAATTGCCGAGAAGCCTACAAGGCCCGATAGTGCTTGTCAACAAATCTGGTTGGTAAGCCGCCGTTACCACGCAATGGAAAGGGATGTAATAAATGAGCGCGCCGCAAGTTGGGAAGCTGCCCATTCGTATGGGCATGCCAGAAGAGTTTGCCAGGGTTGCTACTGCGTTGAAAGACGCACAGTTCGATGAAGAGACGATCTGCCGTACCTTAAAGATCAGTCGAATGTCTGAGGTGGGCACGCCCCGTACGGACGATTTTGATTTCGGAAGTGCTTCTGAGCAACTGCAAATCTTCATTCGTTTGTTTCTCTTTCTAAAGCTCGTGCCGCGCTTTGAAGTCGAGCACGCTCTTGATCGCGCAACCCGGGAAGCATTTCTGTCGCTGGGTCTGTTGGTCCGAGGAGAGTTTGGCGAGGATCATTACCATTCGCCGATATTGCTCTATTCGGTGTCAGGCTTCCTGATGGTCTCAGACCGTCATAGCAATCCCGATGGATCGTACTTCGATCCTCCGTCCGACATTGTTTTCCCGGCAATATACGGAGGTACACTACGTTTTCTCGAACTCCTGCCAAGACGCCCTGGAAATGACTCGCTCGATCTTTGCGCTGGCTCCGGGATTGGCGCCTTTGTGCTGAGCCGATCTAACAATCGCGCGGTTTCAGCCGATATCACTCAGAGAGCGACGGAGTTTGCTTTATTCAGTCGGGCATTAAATGACCTCAGAAATGTTGAGGTCGTTTGTGGAGACCTCTATGGCCCCGTTGAAGATCAGAAGTTTGACTGCATCGTGGCCCACCCCCCCTACGTGCCGTCACTGAATCTTGACACGATTTGGCGCAATGGCGGTACAACGGGAGAACTGCTCGTGAGACGCACTATCGAGGGTTTACCGGGGCGCTTGCGCGCCGGTGGGATCCTCTGCGTTCTGTCACTTGGGGTTGACACAAACGAAGGAAAATTCGAGGAGCGTGCTCGAACCTGGCTTGGCTCGGCGGGCGAAGAGTTCGATATTATCTTTGCCGTCGCCAACGAGAGAACTCCTCGCGAAATATTGAAGGACCTCGCTGAGAAGGAAGAGAGCCTTGGACCAGAGGGCGTCAGACAGTTAGAGCAGGAGTTCAAGAAATCGGGGATCGTCAAGATGCCTTACGGAGCTTTGGTAATGCAGCGTCACAGAGTTGTCGGCGAACACGAACCTTGGACCACTAGAACCAAGCTCAGCGACGCGACAAACGGGGATGATTTCGAGCAGGCATTCCGCTTCCATAAACGTCGCTCGCAACCAGGGTTTCTACAAACAATAGAGCAGGCGCGACCACACCTGGCACCACGCCTGCAGGTCAAAGTTACGCATGTGGTTCACGAAGGCTCGCTGGTTCCAGGCGAATACTTGTTTGAAAGCGATAAGCCCTTCGATGCTGTGGGGCAGGTAGACTCCTGGCTGGTTCCTTTAGTTTTGCGTCTTGATGGCCAGACCACGCCAGCAGAAATCTTTCAATCTGCGAAAGCTGACGGTCAATTGCCCGAGGGTTTCGCCCTGGAAGACTTTACCCGGCTACTGGCGCGTATGATAGAGGTTGGTTTCCTGGCGCCCCCATCAAGCTGAGAGCAATCCGAGTTGGCTCAAGACCTTGAGTTTTCCTTCAAGTTCGGTGGGAAGCCTCTGTAGAAAGTCTTGTTTCTCCTGCGCAGATACTTCGGCAAAGGCTTCTTCCACGATAGCTGTCAACTCCCTGATAAGTGTTGCCCGGTCCCGGGTCCCGTCCAAGAGGAGCAGCAATCGTAGGCCAAGATCATCTTCAAGCTTGATGTTGGCATGGAAGAGGTTTGTGACGAGCTTGCCTTGACGCGCCTGGAAGCGCGCAAGCGGGCTCGCGAGCGGCTTCTCGCTGACTGCTATCGCAAATTTCGGCAAGTGCAGATGCATCTGAACAATGCCGGCACCGTAGCTCTTCAAGATTACTTCAGCCAGGGCTTTCGCCTTTTCGTCAGAATCAAAGTCACCTCGGCCTTTGCCCATCTCAGCACGCAAACATGCCTCATCCAGTATCTGATCGAAATGTGCCGAGGCTGGATAGATCTCACCCAGGTACGCCATAGTAGCTTTAGCGAGAGGAAAACTTGTGGCGAGCACGCTCTCTTTAGGCCCGTGGAATTCTTCGATTGCTTCTGATGTGAGGTCGGGTGCCGCGGACACCGGACGGGCCTGTGAGCTGATGTGAAACCTTCTAATGTGTTCTGGATTAATCGATCGGTCGAGCAGAACTTCGTGATGGCAAAGCAATGTTTGCCGAAAACTCCGGCCGCACAGAAAATCTGAATACTGCTCTTTAGCAACGACATCTTCCTCTGCGAACTCCTGGAGCTGTCGGATCACTTCTGGCGGGTACTTCGAATGGTCGGCCGTGTAACCCTCTGCCTCGCACAAAAATTGCAAGCCATGCTGTGCTGCAAGTTCGACGAATTGATAAAAATAGACAGGTACATTTATTTCTGCGAGGTCGTCGTGAAAGATTGCGGCTTCTGCCCTGGTCTCATAAGCCTTCTGCGTTTCACGAAGGAGAATTTGGTATGCGTTAGCCTCTGATTCCGGTTGGGCGGCGGCTAACCACTTTATCAAGGCCCGTCCCTGATTAAGTCGCTCAGATGAGTCTTTTATGTTCTTTGTGTGAAGCAGCATCATCTCGCGCGCAATCTGGCGCAGGCGACAGCCCGGATAGACGTTGTATGAGACATAGGCAACACCTTGAGGCGCGAGGAATTCGCGGCAGATCGCCAGCAGCCGGTGTTGAACTTCAGCCGGAATCCACGAGAACACCCCGTGGGCTATGATGTAGTCAAACTGACCAAGATCGCTTGAGAGATCCATCAAATCCGCCCTACGCATCTCTATATTCTCAAGGCCGAGATTCATTATCGTCTGCTGCGCCTTGGCGATCGGCAACTGCGCCCGATCGACGCCGACGAACTTGCTGTCAGGAAATTCGAGGGCCAAGGGAAATAGATTGCCGCCCTCACCGCATCCCAACTCCAGGACGCGACAGCGTTCCACGTCTCTGGGCTTCATGCCAAACAGTGTTGCGAGACTTGCCAGACGGTCCGGATGCGTTTGTTCATATGCAAGAGTGGGGTAGGCAATCTCATCATAAGCATCAGGTTGGACAGTGATTATATGGTTGCCTCGCATTCTTTCCTCGTGAAATTCTAGGAATGTATTACTAGCGGATATCGCGGGCCCACAATCCGATTACGGTAGCCAGCGTCAGGACAAAAAACATTAAGAGAAGTATGACGGGATCAAGAATCACGCCGCCCCAGGGGTGGAGAAAACTCACGTAACCACTTAAGTTGTTGCCAGGTTTCTCTGCATCAGGGATTGTCGGCGCGGGGCCGATTACTGGCGGCGAGGGTGGACTGCCTTTGGCTGGGCCGCCGCTGAGGTAACCTCTCATCTTGCGCTCATAGTCTTTGATCTGGTCGCTTGAATTCTCTTTGTAGTCCTCAGTTTGCTTCCGCGCCGTCTCGATATTGGATTGGTTCACCTCTTCAAGGTGTTTGAAAAGACCGCGACCCTTGTTTGGACCCTGGAGCTTCGAACCCTCTTCTCGCAACGTATCAAGTGACGAAAGCCGCTTCATCTCGTCGAAGGACCATGTGGCCGGCATTGTTGCACCAACGTATCTCGAAACTCCCGTCGGTAAACCCACCAAGCCGCAGAATAGGATCTGCGGAATTAAGATGAGTGGCACCATGCTGGTAGCCATCTCCGACGTCTCGACGACAGCTGAAACAAATAATCCGAGCGCCACACCAACAATTCCCGCCAGCAACAACATCAGTAATTGAGGCACTCCACCCAGAAGGCCAGGCATATACATCAGACCGGCGTAGTGCAACACCTTAAGGGTTCCAAACAAGAGAACCGACTGTAGGCCCATGATGAGCGTAAGAACGAAAAGTTTTGATCCGACATACGGCGCCAGGAGCAAGTTGACCATTCTCTCTCGTCGGTAGATCGCCCGCTCTTTAACTATTTCGCGAGCAGCCAGGGAGGCACCAAACCAAGTGGCTACCAGGGCGAGCACAAAATATGGAAAGTCACGCGAATCTTGTTTGTCAACAACGAGGTACGTCATCAGCGCTATTATGGGCGCCTGCGCGAACAGTATCAGGAGATTTAGCTTGTCGCTCCAAAGTACGCCCATGTAACGACGCGCCAGCGTTGTCCATTGCCGCAAGGAGTCAAGAATGCCTGGGCTGCGATCCGCTGCGGATGTTGCTTGCGACCCGCGCTCGATACCGCTGAGCGGTTGAGAAATAAATCGACGATACATCTCGGTCTTCAGAAATCGTTGTCGCCATTCCTCAGCAGTGGCGTCGACAATTTGGTCACGGTGTTCTTGGTAATTGCGCCTCTGCTCTTTCGTCTCGCTCACTTGCAGACGCCTTAACTTCTCAGTCTCTTGTTCGACCGGAGCCTCCAGTTTCTCATAAAGCTCGTCGAAGCTTTCGGCGCCCGCAAACTCCAGCGCTTCATCCGGTGTTCCATAGAAGATAAGTTTGCCGCGCATAAGCATGACAAGCTTGTCGAACAGGTGAACGTCTTGCATCGAATGGGTTGTGAGAATCACGGTGCGACCAGACTCAGCAATCTGCCTAAACAGCTTCATGATTTTATTCTGAGTCGCCGGATCCAACCCGGAAGTCGGTTCATCAAGAAATATTACTGAAGGCTTTGTTATCAGCTCGACCGCAATTGATACTCGCTTGCGTTGGCCGCCTGAAAGTTGTGAAACTCGCAGGTCGCGTCTCTCTGAGAGGCCTGTAACCTCGAGCACTTCGCCGATTATCTGGTCGATCTCTTCTCCACGAACATCGCGGGACAGCCGCAAACGAGCTACATAATAGAGAGTACGATAGACCGTTAACTCGCGATGGATGATGTCGTCCTGTGGAACATATCCTATGAACTGTTTAAGCGAGTGCCGATGCTGATAAAGATCGAGGCTGTTGATTAGGACCTGACCGCTGCTTGTCCGGCCCATTCCGTTAAGGGCGTTCATCAACGTCGACTTGCCTGCACCCGAGGGTCCAAGTAAGCCAATGAACTCATTGGGCTGAATACTCAGACTGACGTCATCCAGTAGGGTAACCTTGCCGCGTCCATTTAAGCCTTGCACCACGTGGGTAATATCGATGGCGTCAATACGTGTCTTTGATCGCGTGTCGAAAACAGATATCCCGAGCGCGCCATCGGTCTTTAGAACGAAATGTCCAATCTGGACGATGTCGTCAGGCTGGATTGGTTGACGACTGGTTATGCGAACACCGTTTAAATAAACGCCATTGGTCGAGCCGGTATCTTCCACTAACACGCCGCTGCGAGCATTAAGAAAGCGCGCATGGTAGTTTGAGATGAGCAGGCCATCGAGACGAATGTCGTTGCTTGAGGCGCGTCCCACCGTGAGTTTTTGTTTGCCATCGAACTGGCAATGCTGGAGTAACTGTGGCTGAGCTTTGTCAATAGCAGGTTCTTGCCGCTCAGATCCGCCTGGATGGTAAATCAGTGTTTGATTCCCACCCGAGAATTCTATGAACGTCCCGAAGTCGGATTCCCCCGATAAGTTGGATCCATCGCTACTAGTGCCTGAAAGCTGAGCCTCCTGTTTCTGCGGTTGCACTTTCGAGGGGTGGGCCGAATCGGACAAGCGCAGGATTGGACCACCGGCTCCCAACTGAATACGATCTCCGTACTGAAGCGGAGTCGGCTGATTGATGCGCTGACCATTAAGCAAAGTGCCGTTAAAACTCTTTAGATCGCTCAAAAGAAATGATCCATCACTTTGTCTTCTAATCTCTGCATGACGCCGCGAGACCACGGCTGCCGCCGCCGCTATTGGAATGTCCGCCGCAACATCACGTCCCAGCAACGTTGTCCCGGAGGTCAGCGGGAACTGCTCCCCCGGTTGTGAGGTAACGGCGCTTTCCATCGTCAATACGGGGGCCTCGCCGAGCCGAGGGCCAGTGGGCACGAGCGGAGTTATCGTCTCAGGCTGCGCCGGATGACTAGTTGAAGGTGGCGCGGGACTTGGAATATCTACGAGCGTGTGCATCGATTCAGCAGCTGCGATTCCATAGTCAATTGAATCGACGTAAAGAAGAGGTCCGCCCCGTCCCAGCTGAATGCGCGCCCCTGGCTGGACCTCTGTTGGGCCGGTCAGTTTTTGCCCATTCAGAAAGACGCCTTGTGACGACTTCATGTCTGCGAGTAAACAACGTCCCGGTTCGAGTCGAATCTCCGCGTGCAGTCGTGAGACCATGGGCCACGCGGATTGGTTGAAGACGAGTTGACATCGCTGCGGATCGCGGCCCAGCTTGATGGCTGTTAGCTTGAATTCGTGTGTCGCCAGCCGCTGATCACCACGTATTTCGGCCAGGATTATTTGCATCGGGTCGGAGGCATCTACGGGAAGTAAGCTAACACCGTTGCCCTCATTGAGAAGCACGCGGGCTAACTCTTAAGTATCGTGCGAGAAGGCTACCGAACTTTAGCAGCAATTGCAAAAGTTGCGCCAGGCGATGTGATTGATGATAACATCGAGCCCCAGCGTTTGGTTAAATCCTATCTCTTTAAAGGTGGAAGAATGAATCGACATGACAGCGGTTGCTTAATTCGTTTTTTGACTGGCTCGTTGTTGACCATTTGCCTGGCAGCGACTGGATGCAATAAGACAACGAGGGAAGGCGGGGCGGCGGGACTGCGTCACAAGGTCGCATTTGTGACTAACAACGCTTCTGATTACTGGACTATCGCTCGCAAGGGAACGGAGAAGGCGGCTGGTGAACTGCCGAATGTCGAAGTGGAGTTCAAGATTGATTCGGATGGAACTGCCGCCGAGCAGCAACGCGTCGTCGATGACTTGTTGGCGAAGGGCATCGAGGGCATCGCGATCAGTCCGGTCGACCCTGCAAACCAGACGCCCATGCTCAACAAAGCGGCTTCTCAGGCGCTGGTGATTACCCAGGACAGTGATGCGCCAAATAGCAACCGCGCCTGTTACATCGGCACGGATAACACAGCAGCAGGTCGGCAGGCCGGACAGCTTGTCAGAGAAGCGCTTCCTCAAGGTGGTAAGATTATGGTCTTCGTCGGAGTGCTCGATGCGGCCAATGCGCAACAGCGCTACCAGGGACTCAAAGAGGCCCTGCAGGGTTCCAACATTCAGATCGTAGATGTGCGCACGGACAACACCGACCGAGTGCGCGCGAAATCAAACGCCGCGGACACGCTGGTCAGCGTTCCTGACATCGCAGGGATGGTCGGGCTTTGGGCCTATAACGGCCCTGCCATACTCAGTGCCGTCCGCGACGGTGGCAAAATTGGTAAGGTGAAAATCGTTTGCTTCGATGAAGACGACGAGACTTTGAAAGGGATCAAAGAAGGGGCGATTTATGCAACGGTGGTGCAACAACCCTTTGAGTTCGGCTACCAGTCAATTCAGATGATGGCGAAGATCCTTGACGGAGACCGCTCCGTTATTTCACCGAGTAAGCAGATCTTTGTTCCAACCAAGGAGATCAAGAAAGACAATGTCGAGTCTTTCATTACGGAACTCAATAAACTGCGTGGTCGCAGTTAATCCATCTTTTCGTCATTAACATTAAGCGGAGGGATATGCCACTAATTTGGAGTGCGCTGGCCTGGCAGCGCTTTGGCCCGTCTCCCGTCACACGCTGTCGCGTGTCGCGTAGCTTCGTTGGCAATCGTGATGTACCTCAGGCCAAAGCGGCGCCGGGCCGCCGCACTCCAAAGAGTTGCGCTTGATTTCGGCTGCCACTAATTTGGAGTGCGCTGGCCTGGCAGCGCTTTGGCCCGTCTCCCGTCACACGCTACCGCGGGTCGCGCAGCTTCGTTGGCAATCGTGATGTACCTCAGGCCAAAGCGGCGCCGGGCCGCCGCACTCCAAAGAGTTGCGCTTGATTTCGGGCGCCACTAATTTGGAGTGCGCTGGCCTGGCAGCGCTTTGGCCCGTCTCCCGTCACACGCTACCGCGGGTCGCGCAGCTTCGTTGGCAATCTCGCGTGATGTACCTTAGGCCAAAGCGGCGCCGGACCGCCGCACTCCAAAACCGATTCTCGAAATTTAGTGTTGAGTAAACCGCCATGCAGGAATCGCCTCTTTTAAGAATGAAGGGAATTAGCAAGAGGTTCCCTGGCGTCGTCGCACTGGACGCGGTGGATCTTGAAATCAATGCGGCTGAGGTGGTGGCGTTGATTGGGGAAAACGGAGCTGGCAAGTCGACGTTGATGAAGGTCCTCGGAGGAGTCACTGAACCGGATGGCGGCAGCATAAGCGTTGACAGCCAGGACGTCGAAGTTCGCTCGCCCGGTGATGCCACCCGATCCGGCATCGAGTTCATTCATCAGGAACTCAGTGTCCTCGATAATCTGGATGTCGGGGCAAATATTTTCTTGCGGCGTGAGCCGACCTGGGGCGGCTGGCTAAAGCTAATTGACGGCAAACGAATTTACGAACAAGCGGACGGCGTGCTCAAAAAGCTCGGACTTAATATTTCCAGTCGCATGCCTTTAAGCAGGCTTTCGATTGCGCAGCAGCAATTGGTGGAGATCGCCCGCAGCATTAATGCGGGCGCGCGAATCCTAATTATGGACGAGCCGACTTCAAGCCTCAGCCTGACGGAAACGCGACTTCTGCTCGACATCATCAGGGATTTGAAAGCGCACGGTGTCAGCGTTATCTATATCTCGCATCGTCTGGATGAAGTCGAAGCCATCGCAGACCGTGCCGTGGTCCTGCGCGATGGACGAAACGCCGGAGAGCTTCAGCGCGATGAAATAACGCGCGAACGCATGATACGCCTGATGGTCGGGCGTGACTTGAAAGAGTTGTTTGAGGAAGCGGACAAAACCACAAAGCGCGATGACGATTGGTTCGTTGTGCGCAACCTGCGCACTTTGAAGTATCCGAAACATGCGGCTTCATTCAGCGTGGGCAAGGGGGAAGTACTAGGCCTTGCCGGTCTAGTCGGGGCTGGCCGTTCGGAGGTGGCACGTGCGATCTTCGGAGTAGATGAATCATCGAAGTCTGCCATAAGCCTGGGGGGCAAGCCTCTGGTGATACGCTCGCCGCAGGACGCCATCAACTCGGGAATTTATCTGGTGCCGGAAGATCGCCGTCTTTGCGGACTGGTGGTGGATTTCAACATACGGGAAAACATCTCTTTGCCGGGCCTGGATAGGTACGCCAAAGCCGGGCTGATCGACTCGACAAAAGAAATCGCTCTGGCAAAGGAAATGTGTCGCTCGGTTAACGTCAAAACTCCATCAACGGAATTCAAAGCCGCAAATCTGAGCGGTGGCAATCAGCAAAAGGTTGTCCTGGCAAAATGGCTTGCACTCTCGCCTAAAGTCTTGATATTCGACGAGCCGACACGTGGGATTGATGTCGGCGCAAAGTCGGAAATCTACACCATGATGCGCAACCTGGCTGAGCAAGGTGTAGCGATCATTGCGATCAGCAGCGAGATGGAAGAAGTCCTCGGCATAAGCGATCGGATCGCCGTAATGCACGAAGGAAAAATCACAGGGATCCTGGAGCGCCCGGAGTTCAGCGAAGAGGCAGTTATGGGGCTGGCGACGGGAGGGAATGAATGATCAATGAAAAAAGAACTGGGCATCTTTGTCCTTTTACTAGTCCTATGCATCGTCGTTGCGATAATTAACCCGCGCTTTCTGACGGCAACTAATCTTCGCAATATGGGCCAGCAAATCGGCGCTTTTGGCATCTTCAGCATCGGCTTGGGGTTGGTTATCATCACCGGCGGCATTGACCTTTCAGTTGGTTCCATGATGGCACTCCTGGGCGTGCTGCTGTCGATGATGTTGACCCAATGGTCCTGGCCTGTGCTGGTGGCCGTCCTGGCTTGTATCGCTTTGGCTATGGGGCTGTCTTTGTTCCACGGAGTGCTCATCACGACTATGAACATGCAGCCTTTCATCGTGACCTTGTGTGGCTTGCTTTTCTATCGCGGGCTGGCTCGTTTCATTACCAACGATGAGACTAAAGGATTTGGGACCGTGGCGGGCCTGGATTTCTTGCGCTTTCTGGCGAATGGCAATTTGTTTGGCGTTCCGATGCCTTTCATCCTGCTTATCATCATCAGTCTGGTGACATGGGTGTTTCTACACAGGTCCGTGTACGGTCGCTATCTGTTTGCCATGGGGCGCAATGCGGAGGCCGCACGCTACGCGGGTATCAACACCCGCCGCATCATTACACTTGCCTACGTAATCTCAGGCGCACTGACCGCAATTTCCGGCATCATCTTCGCCTTCTATACCAACTCAGTCTCGCCTGCGAATCATGGAAATTCGTACGAACTGTACGGCATTGCTGCCGCGGTCCTTGGCGGGTGCAGTTTGCGTGGCGGTGAAGGATCGGTGGTGGGCATTCTGATCGGAACAGCGTTGCTACAGGTCTTGAGAAATCTTGTTAACTTACTCGGCATCCCTAGTTCCCTCGACTTTGCTGTAATGGGAGCCGTGATCCTTGTTGGGGTGATGGCGGACCAGTACTTCGGCCAGCGCCGGAACCGCAGACAAGTCGCACTGATGCGCGAGGCTTCGAGCGAAGTGGGAAACGCATGAACACGCAAGGTTATTGTTGAAAACATGAGCGGGTTTCCGACATCTTATAAGAATGGCTGGTAGCTCAGAACGGAATCCAATCTTCCCGGGGACATCCTATGAACACAAGGAAAATGGTTTCAAAGCTAGTGATTTTTGCAGCGGTAGTTTTGCTTGCAGGTATTAGCGGAGAGAGTCAACCGAAAGTAAGCAGAGGAGACGTAAAGAGAGAGACCTTTGGGCGGGCAGATATTGATCTCTATACGTTAACTAACGCGAATGGTGTCGAAGTACAAATTACCACATATGGTGGCATCGTTGTCTCGATGAAAGTGCCTGATCGGCAGGGTAAGTTTGAGGATGTGGTGTTGGGCTCAGACAAACTGGAGACCTATCTTAAACCGCCGAATGCGTTTTTAGGTGCTCTCGTGGGTCGCTACGCTAACCGCATAGCCAAAGGCCGGTTCACTTTGAATGGAAAGGAATACGTACTCGCTGTCAACAACGGCGAGAACCATCTGCACGGAGGTATCAAAGGGTTCGACAAAGTAGTCTGGAAGGCGAAGCCCTTGAAGACCAGGACCGGCACGGCGCTGGAATTGATGTATTTGAGCCATGACGGTGAAGAGGGCTATCCGGGCAACCTCTCGGTCAATGTTCTTTACACGCTGACGAATAAGAATGAACTCAAGATCGATTATTCAGCGACGACGGATAAAGACACGATTGTCAATCTCACTAACCATTCCTACTTCAACCTCGCTGGTGCGGGTAACGGCAACATTCTTAATCATGAACTAATGATCAACGCCGACCGTTTTACTCCGACCGACGCCGGGGCTATCCCTACAGGTGAACTGCGCAACGTGAAGGGTACGTCATTCGACTTTACCAGGATGACTGCCATCGGGGCGCGCATTGGAGACGCCGACGAGCAGTTGAAGTTGGGTCACGGCTACGACCACAACTTTGTCCTTAATGGACGGTCAGGGACTCTCCGTCAGGCGGCAAAAGTTTATGAGCCAACGTCTGGTCGCTTGATGGAGGTATGGACCACCGAACCTGGCGTGCAGTTATACACCGGCAACTATCTCGATGGGACATTTCAAGGCATGGGCGGCAAAGTTTACAACCAGCGTTATGGCTTCTGTCTCGAGACTCAGCATTTCCCGGACTCACCAAACAGGCCAAGCTTTCCGTCGACCGTGCTCAGGAAAGGCGCCCGGTATCGGAGCACGACCATTTACAGATTCTCGTCCCAGAGAAATTAGAAATTAGAATTTAGAAGAATTTAGAATTTACGTGCCACCCACGGGCTTGAATACTTTGGGAGGTAACTTACGATTATCAGGTAACTCGCAATCCTCAATGGTAAACGGCATTTCTAATTTCTAAATTCTACTAATTTCTTAATTCTTCTCTTGACAGCGTTAGCGGTAACGAATAATATCCGTTACCGCTAACGGCCCCCTGCTCGTTCAATCAAATAAGGCGCGAAAACTATACCTACGCCAAGCGGAGGTTTTCGGCGCCAGGGAGCCGACGTGAGGCTGAAGCTGATGTTGGGGAACAATCACTTCAGCCTCACACGAAATTTAGAATTTAGAAATTAGAATTTTGATCCCGGTGATTCGAGTCACAATTCTAAAATCGCTTTTGTAAATTCTAAATTCTAATTCCTAAATTCTCGCAAGGAGAAGAGTCAAAGATGAACAGGCGAGATTACCTGGCTTTGATGGGTGCGGCGGCAGGCGGAATTGCCACAGCTTCGTCCGGGGTAAACCTGGTTTCTGCGCAGCAACCTGCAGCGGCAGATCAGGGTGCTCCCACGACGTCCACAGTCGAGGATCGAACGCGTCGCATGAAATGGTGGCACGCAGCGAAGTTTGGCATGTTCATCCACTGGGGGCTTTACAGCGTGCTCGGGCGGCACGAGTGGGTGATGGAGAACGAGGGTATACAAGTTAAGGAATACGAACCCCTCGCGGAACAGTTTAAGCCGAAGCCAAATGGCGCTCGCGACTGGGCGCGGCTGGCTCGGCGCGCCGGAATGAAATATATGGTGATGACCACCAAGCATCACGAAGGATTCTGTAACTTCGATTCGAAACTTACTGACTACTGTGCCGCCAAGCGAGGGCCCGGGCGCGATCTAGTGCGCGAGTATGTCGAGGCGGCGCGCGCTGAAGGATTGCGATTTGGTTTCTATTACTCGTTGATGGATTGGCATCATCCGGATGGCGCGCGCTCTTTGAAGGACGAAGCCGCTCGTCGCCGCTTTGTCGATTACATTCACGGGCAAGTGAAGGAACTGATGACCAACTACGGCACGGTTGACGTCCTTTGGTATGACGTTGCCTGGCCGCTGGACGCGAAAGGTTGGGAATCAGTCGAGATGAATACGATGGTGCGAAAGCTGCAACCGGAAATCATCATCAATAATCGCTCGAAGATACCGGAAGACTTTGATACGCCCGAGCAGCGTATCGAGGCTTCGGCCAACCGTCCCTGGGAATCCTGCATGACTCTGAATGATAGCTGGGGATACCATGCGGCGGATCGAAACTGGAAAAGCCCCACGACAGTCATTCGCAACCTCATCACCTGCGCCCGCGATGGAGGCAACTATCTTTTGAATATTGGACCAAAGCCGGATGGATCGATTCCGGTAGAGTCGGTCCAGATACTTTCAACGGTGGGAGATTGGATGGGCAAGCATGGCGAGACGATTTACGAGTCTGATCATTGCCAGCCGCGGCGCGGAAACTATGTGAGTTTCACTCGCAAAGGGAACACGCTTTTTGCCCACGTATACTACTGGCCCGGGGAAACGGTAGTCATCGCCAACTTAACGAATAAAGTCACCTCCGCACGATTTCACGGGAGCAGTCAGGCGGTGAAGTTCGCCCAGGATGATTATCGAGTACAACTCCTGGACTTACCCAAGACAGCACCTGATTTAGTGACGACTTTCGCGCTGGAGTGCGATGGCGAACCGCGACAGAACAATGAAGGAAAACGCGCTGAAAAGCCACGGGAAGGTCGGTACTGAGGAAGCTTAGTCGTTCTTGGAGTGGCGAAGTTAGATCCATTTACCATTTTCCATCTTTCATTTCTCATTCGTCATTAGTTTTATTTGCTCCGGCAACCAATTGACATGCTCAAGTTGAGGTGTGCGGTGACATGAGGTCATGTCACCACCACATGAGTGACTGCGAGCGAGCCCCATGCGCTGTGGATAGTTCGGGGAACAAATGGAAACTGAGAAATGGAAAATGGAAAATCTGAAGCGTGAGAGGGTTAGGCCTGAGATTCTAACTCGCCGTTCACGACAATCAAGCCACCGCTTATGGATATAGTCGATAGTCATCAGCATTTCTGGCAGGTTGGTCGATTCGACTATCCGTGGATGAGCAGTGAAGTGCCGGTCCTCTATCGCGATTACCTGCCGCCCACGCTGGCGCCGGTGCTCGAAAAAAATGAGGTGGCCAGGACCGTGCTGGTTCAGGCGAGCAACTCATTATCCGAGTCGCACTGGCTGTTGACCATGGCTAACGATTATCCGTTTATCGCTGGAGTCGTGGGCTGGGTTGATCTGACGGATGCGGAGCTCGAGCAACGATTGGCGGAGTTAATCTCGAATCCGAAATTCAAAGGTGTCCGTCATCTGGTTGAAAGCGAGCCGGAGGATGATTGGCTGGTTCAGCCAAGTGTGCTCAAGGGTTTGCAAACGCTTGCTTCTCAAAGCCTCACTTACGACTTGTTGGTTCACACCCGTCATCTACCTCATGTCAAGACCGTGGCCGAAAGTTGTCCTGAGTTATCCCTGGTGGTTGATCATATGGCAAAGCCTCCGATTGCCGGCGGGCAAATCAGCCAGTGGTTGAGTGAATTAAAGGCAGTGGCAATGTTTCCGAACGTTTACTGCAAGCTTTCCGGACTGGTGACTGAAGCTGATCATTCAGCCTGGAAGCCCGATGATTTACGACCTTTTGTGGAAAGTGCGCTTGAGTTGTTTGGTCCGACACGTTTGCTGTTTGGGAGCGATTACCCGGTGTGTCTGCTCGCTGCCTCATACGATCGAGTGCTTGACTCGTTTCGGGAATTGCTCAAAGAGCTTAACGATGACGAGCGCTCACGCATTTTCAGTAAGAACGCGGTGGAGTTTTATCGGCTCTGATAAAAGAGATGGGGAAAACCTACTTCATCACCGGCGCCCAGGGTTGCATTGGGTCATGGATTGTCAAAGCCCTTGCAGAGCGCGGCGATATTCCAGTCGTTTTTGATCTCAGTGACGATCCACGCCGGCTCGCCGCAATAATGGACGCTCACGATCTCTCGCGAGTCCGTTTTGAGATCGGCGACATCACCGATGGCCGGAGAGTGCGCGACGCGCTGATTAGCTCGGCCGCGCAGCGAGTAATCCATCTAGCCGGCTTGCAAGTTCCCACGTGCAAAGCCAATCCGGTGAAGGGCGCTCTGGTTAATGTCGTGGGCACACTCAACTGCTTTGAAGCTGCGCGGGAAGTCGGCGTTAAACGCGTGGTCTATGCCAGCTCCGCCGCTGTCTACGGGTTGGAGGAAGGCAATGGGCCTCTGGATGAAAGCTCAGCCTGCGAGCCAACTACGCACTATGGCGTCTTCAAAAGGACCAATGAGGGTAATGCTCGCGTCTACTTCCTCGATTACGGCCTCTCGAGCATTGGCTTGCGGCCGTTGACTGTTTACGGAGTAAACCGAGATGCCGGCCTTACCAGCGATCCGACGAAAGCCATGAAATCGGCGGTGTTGGGTCGGCCGTTTCACATTCGTTTTGGCGGAGCTACTGATTTTCAATACGTTGCCGACACCGCCGCTGCGTTCATCGCTTGTGCTGACAGCTCCGAGGAAGGGGCGCACGTCTTCAATCTTCACGGTGAGACAGTTGAGGTGGAGCAAATCACCAAATTCGTCAACCAGGAAGTGCGCAATTCTGATCATGACTTAATCACCTTTGGCGGACCGCCAATCCCCATCGCGCCAGCCATGAACGATGCGGCGATTCGACGCGTCATCGGCGAACTGCCTTCGACGCCATTCGACGCGGGGGTGCGCGAAACAATGCAACGCTTCGCGGCACTGCATGCGGCTGGGCGCCTGGATACAAGTGACCTCGAGTCTGAAGCAAAGCAACGAGCAGGTGAGGCTTGAGTACCTCAGCAATCATCGACAACGGTGGCGTCAGGTCAGGCACGGGCACGACGATGCGCGCCAGTGTCTTGTGTGACGTTGGCCAGATTGAGGTGCGCGATGTTCCGCGCCCTCATATCTCCAGCTACGAGGTGTTGGTGCGGGTCTCGGCGGTGGGCCTCTGCGGCACCGACGCACACATCTTCGCCGGCCACTCGAACTACAATACCAATGAACGCGGCGTGCCTATTCCTTTGGCTGTGCAGCCCCAGATACTCGGCCACGAAATTGCCGGAATCGTCGAGCAGGTTGGAAGCCAGGTGGGCGGATTGCAAGTTGGCGATCGTGTAGTGGTGGACCAGGGACTAAATTGCGTCAGCACGAGAAGGGCCCTTTGTGAATACTGCCGGACAGGAGATTCTCATCAGTGCGAGTTCTATCGCGAGCACGGCATCACCGGATTGCCTGGCGGATTAGCGGAGTTTATCGCCGTTCCGGCGGTTAATACGGTAAAGATTAATTCGCCGCTTGAGTCGGTAGCTGCCGCTCTGGTGGAACCGCTTGGATGCGTTATTCACTCGTCCGCCGTTGTGTCACGGGCACGCACCCGATACGCGGTAAGTGACGACTCGACCAGTGGTCGAGTGCGCACAGCAATGATCTGCGGCGCCGGACCGGCAGGTTTACTATTCACACAGTATCTGAGAAAGGTGCTCGGCTACGATGGTCTGTTGCTGGTTAGCGATCCCAACAAACTTAAGCGGGAACTTGCGATGAGTCTTGGCGCCAGTGAGACGATCGATCCCGGTGATTGCGATCTAATCGAAGTTGCCATGGAATACAGTGGTGGGAAAGGAGTCGAGTATTTGATCGAGGCCTCAGGCTCTGGTCAGGTTGTAGCTTCGATTTCCGGATTGATCTGTAAGCAGGCTACAGTGTTACTCTACGGCCACGGTCATGCTGGAGTTGACCTTAGCGTATTGAACAACTTGATGTTCAGAGAACCAGTGCTGATTACGCCAGTCGGCGCTTCAGGAGGGTTTGAGTCCGACGGACGATCGTCGGTCTATACTCGAGCCCTACACTTGATTGAGGAGAAGCAGATAGAAGTCTCATCCTTGATCACGCACACATATAGTGCGCTTGAATCGGTGGCAAGCGCATTAGTAAACGACATGCATAAGCCTGAGTACGTCAAGGGAGTGGTTAGATTGCCGATTGCCGATTGCCGATTGCCGATTGGTGGTTAGGATACTTGTCGCGGACTCGGAAGCAACCGATTGCCGATTGGCAGTCAGGATACTTGTCGGGATGCAACGGTGTTCGATTGACAGTGGTTAGATTGCCAATTGGCGGTTAGGACACTTGTTGCGGATGCAACGGTGTTCGATTGATAGATTCTAATCGGCATTTGGCAATCGGCAATTGGCAATCGTCTCCGGCAATCGAGTATGAAAGTAGCGCTTTTCGTCACCTGTCTAGTCGACCAACTGTGGAGCTCGGTTGGGGTGAGCACTGTCGAGGTGTTGCGACGCACGGGTTGTGAGGTGCAGTTTGACGAGCGGCAAACCTGTTGTGGCCAACCTGCCTTCAATACCGGCTACCGGAGTGAGGCGAGGAAGTTGGCCCAACGTTTTATCAGCGCGTTTGAGGATAGTGACGCCGAGGCAATCGTCAGTCCGTCCGGATCATGCACGGCGATGGTCCATCATTTTGCGGAATTGTTTCCTGACGATGCTGAGTGGCGCAAGCGGTCGCAGGCGGTGGCGGCTCGTACTCATGAATTGAGCTCTTTTCTTGTCAGAGTACTGAAGGTCGAAGATGTGGGGGCCCGTTGGGCGGGCCGATTGACCTGGCACGATGCCTGTCATGGATTGCGCGATCTGAATATCAAAAGCGAGCCCCGGCGTCTGATTCGAAATGTACGTGGCGCTGAGTTTGTCGAACTGAGCAACGCTGAGGCCTGTTGCGGTTTTGGCGGAACATTTTCCGTCAAGTATCCCGAAATATCTTTGGCGATTTTGGATCAAAAACTTGAAGCCATCGAGAAGGCGAGAGTCCAGGCAGTTGTTTCTGGCGACGCAAGTTGTCTAATGCAGATTGGGGGACGCTTGTCGCGCACAGGATCCACTGTGCGCGTGATGCATCTGGCGGAACTGCTGGCGTCCAGGTGAGGGCCATTTTCGAATTTCGGATGTCGGATGTCGGATTTAGGATTTAGAATTTAGAATTTAGGAATTAGAATTTCGTGTTTCGCAAAGCTCACGTGACACCGAATCAAGCTAGGCTGCGACAATTTCGCGATTCTAAATTCTAATTAATTTCTAAATTCTAAATTCTAAATTTCTTCATGAGTCATTTAAGTTCAGAGACATTTGATCAGAACGCCCGGGCAGCGCTGGATGATGTGCAACTGCGAGGCGCGTTGCGCAATGCGACATCTCTCTTTGGCGAGCGAAGATTGGCGGCAGCTCGAGGTCTGGACAATTGGGAAGACTTGCGAGCCCAGGCACGAGCGATCAAAGACGAGGTCCTGCTGCATCTCGACACTTATCTCGAGCAGTTTGTGCGCAACGCCGAAGCTCGTGGAGCCAAAGTGCACTGGGCGCGCGACGCAGAGGAAGCTAATCGAATTGTCTCTCTGCTCGCGCATGCGCACCATGCTCGCGTGATAGTCAAAAGCAAAAGCATGACTACGGAAGAAACTCATCTGAATGATTCGCTCGAAGCGGATGGCCTGCAAGTCATTGAAACGGACTTAGGCGAATACATCATACAGCTTGCCGGCGAGGTACCTTCGCATATCATTGTGCCCGCGATTCACAAGACGAAGAAACAGATAGCCGAGCTGTTTACAGCCGAGTTAGGAATTCTACCCACCGATGACGTGGCCAAACTGACGAGCACGGCGCGAACCATCCTGAGGGATCGTTTTGCCGCGGCCGACGTTGGCGTCAGCGGCGTAAACTTTGGTATCGCCGAGACCGGCACAATTCTGATTTTGGAAAACGAGGGCAACATCCGTTTGACTACCAGTCTGCCGGCCGTGCACATCGCAGTCATGGGTATTGAAAAAGTCATCCCGCGGTTTGCGGACATTGATGTCTTTCTAAAACTGTTGCCGCGCTCGGGTACAGGTCAACGGTTGACGACTTATCAATCGCTAATTACCGGAACCAAACGTAGGCCGGAAGACGAAGGTCCAGACGAACTGCATATCGTGCTGCTCGACAATGGTCGTTCACGAATGCTGGCACATCCCGTTACGCGCCAATCGCTCGCGTGCATAAGATGTGGGGCATGTCTGAACGCCTGCCCGGTGTATCAGCAAATTGGCGGGCATGCATATGGTTCTGTTTATCCCGGACCGATAGGCGCTGTCATTACGCCCCAGCTTTCAGGGTTGGCAAAGAGTTCACAATTGCCGTATGCGTCCAGTCTGTGCGGTGCGTGTCGAGAGGTCTGCCCAGTCAAGATCGACATTCCGCAGTTGCTTTTACACTTGCGCAGCGAGATAGCAGAAGAGCAGGAGGCAAACGGTGGCGGTGGGCCAAAGCGACGGGGTGAAAGAGTTGCCTTTAAGGTATGGTCCGGCGTTATGAATCGACCGTGGCTATATCGGGCAAGCGCAAGAATCGGTCGGGTTATGCAGCGATTCGTCGTACGGGAAGGAAAGATCGGAAAGCTGGGCAAGAAGCTCGCTGGGCTGCTTCCTCCCCTGGGCGCTTGGACCAGTGGGCGTGACTTGCGACCGTTAGAGACGAGAACTTTTCGTGAGCTTTGGCGGTCCGGACTGGTTAATAAAGGCTGATGATCAACTTCGAAGGTAACAACGAGTCGCGGGAAGTTATCCTGAACTCCATTCGCGATCAGCTTGCCGCAAGTGCGCGGCACGATGCAGTTTTTAAAGATACAAACAGTCATCATGTCCCACTGTTCGAAGCAAACGGGTCTGCGCTGACAAATAAGACGAACGGCTCTCTGATTGATGTGTTCAGAGAAAATCTTGAAGCTGTGGATGGGAATTGTATTGTGGCGGCGGGCGAAGTCGAGGTGGTGCAGGCACTCAGGACCGTCATCTCCAGCCTGCGCGAAACACCCCTGCGACCGCGGCGAATAGCGTTATCCGATACCCCAATCCTTCAGCATCTGGCAAGTCAAATTGAGCAAGAAGTGGAAGAGATCGAGATTGCGCCGGACGCGGCCCAATTGTTTGCGTATGACCTGGGTATTACGACCGCGCAAGGCGCAATCGCGGAAACGGGAACTCTCGTGTTGAATTCGGCTTTGGAGCGCCATCGCCTGGTGTCCCTTTTACCACCAGTGCACATCGCTATCATCGACTCAAGCCAGATTTGCCTGACGCTTGGTGAGGCACTGACGGCGCTTCGGGTGGGCGACGGAGAGTTGAGCCCGACAATTACTTTTGTCACTGGACCATCTCGCACCGCCGACATTGAACTTACTTTGGCCATTGGCGTGCACGGCCCACAAAGGCTGTACGTCATCATCAATAGCGGTCCTAAGCTTGCGACCCGGGGTCCTCACGCTGTTAGCGTTGTGCGAAACGATCGATCCACGAACTAACACAAATCAAGGGAAAAAAAGCAGCTAATTCTAGAACCAATATGAAACTCGTAACTTACATCGCCGAGGGAATCGGCCCTGGCTCAACGGTTCAAGTCGGAGCATTGCTAGGAAGCGAATACATTCTCGATTTCGAGCGGGCGACCACCGGTAAAGCCGGTGACGCATTCGCCAATGCACATTCTGGTTATCTACCAGGCTACTTGAGCTGGTTTGATCTTGACAACCCATTGCTGCAGCAAGCGTCCGAGGTATATCAAAAGCTAGCAGTATCGGAGAACAGCATTGATGTAACGCCAGGCGAAAAACCGATAATCCACCGTTCGCGGGTGCGGATGGTCGCCCCCGTTCCCCGTCCGGGCAAATTGATCTGCATCGGACTGAACTACCGGGACCACGCCGCGGAAAGCAATATGAAGATTCCTGACAAACCGGTGGTGTTCTCTAAATTCACCACCTCGGTTATTGCGCCAGGTGAGCCCGTCGTTTTGCCGGCGATGAGTCGCCAGGTCGATTACGAGGCTGAGCTGGCAGTTGTAATCGGGCGACGGGCGCGGAATGTTAAGGCTGAACGCGCCTTCGAATATGTCCTGGGATATACGATTGTTAATGATATTAGCGCACGGGATTTTCAATTCGCAGACGGTCAGTGGCAGCGAGGTAAGTCGTGCGATACGTTTGCGCCGATGGGACCATCCATAGTCACCACCAGTGAAGTTCCTGACCCGCAAAAGCTATCGATCAAGCTGCATCTCAACGGTACAACAATGCAGGATTCAAACACCGATCAACTGATCTTTGGTGTGCCGCAATTGATCGAGTTTCTTTCGGAGACGATCACGCTTGAACCTGGCGATGTGATTGCTACCGGTACGCCTGCGGGCGTGGGGTTTGCTCGAAAGCCGCCGGTCTTTCTCAAATCCGGCGACGTGATGCAAGTAGAGATTGAAAAACTCGGCACACTTACGAGCCCTGTAATTGCTGCTGAAAAAACTGCTGGTAAGCACGCTCATTCAAACCTTTAGAACAGGAAGAAATTGATGCGCAAAATTTTCTCGCTCCTGGTTGTGCTCGGTTTACTTGCTACCTCCGGTTGCACGCGACCCGGTTCACCCGCGGCAACAGGTAAAAAGAAATTGACGATTGCCGTCATTCCCAAAGGCACCACTCATGAGTTTTGGAAGAGTATTCACGCCGGCAGCAACAAAGCCGCGACTGAACTGTCGGGACAGGGTACTGAAGTCGAAGTGATTTGGAAGGGTCCATTGCGGGAAGACGATCGCGAGCAACAGATTCAGGTGGTTGAGGGTTTTACTTCGCAAGGGGTTAACGGCATCGTACTGGCGCCGCTCGACAATCGGGCGCTGGTTCGTCCCGTTGAAGAAGCAAAGCGCGCGGGTGTGCCGACTGTGATCATCGACTCAGGACTGGAATCAACCGCGATAGAGAGCTTCGTGGCAACCGATAATCGCAAAGGTGGGATGTTGGCTGCGGACCGCATGGGCCAACTTCTGAATGGTAAAGGCAAAGTCTTGATGTTGCGTTACCAGGAAGGATCGGCGAGCACTCAGGATCGAGAGGATGGCTTTGTCGAGCAAACGAAGAAAAACTATCCCGGCATCGAGCTGATTTCAACTGATCAATACGCCGGAGCCACGCGCGACACGGCGAAGCGGGCATCTGAAAACTTGCTTCAGCAACATGGAGACGAGGTTCAGGGCATCTTTACTCCTAACGAGTCTTCCACGGCAGGCATGCTGCTGGCGCTGCAGGACATCGGCAAGGCAGGAAAGGTGATCTTCGTTGGCTTTGACGCGAGCCAGCCATTTATCGACGCAATGAATAACGGTCAACTCCATGGCATCGTCGTTCAGAACCCTTTCAACATGGGCTACCTTGGCGTTCGAACGATGGTGGACCATCTGCTGGGCAAGCCAGTGGAGAAGCGGATCGACACGGGCGTGAGTATCGTGACCAGGGACAATCTCAACTCTCCCGAAATACAAACATTGTTACATCCGCCGCTCGATCAGTATTTGAAGTAAAGCGGAGGAAATTAGAAATTAGAAATTAGAATTTAGAAATTAGTAGAATTTAGAATTTTGTCTAAAATAGTTAGAATTTAGACTTTACCAAACCGCAGCTTGCGGGATTCGAGACGGAGCTTACGATTACCCAGGAAACTCACAATTTCGCAATTTCTAAATTCTAAATTCTAAATTCTAAATTCTAAATTCTAATTTCTAATTTCTAATTTCTAATTCTCTTCCATGATCGCTGAAGTAAAACAAAACCGCGAGTTATTTAGTTCCGGCTTTCTTCAGACCTGGCTGAATCGAGTCGGGCCGATCCTGGGACTCGTGCTGGTGATTGCGATCTTCTCGATCCTCATGAAGACGCCCGAGCGGTTTCTCTCGCCTAATAATCTGCGCGTTGTTTTGTCGCAGACGGTGATTGTCGCAGTGGGCGCAATCGGGATGACGCTGATAATCATTAGCGGGGGGATTGACTTGTCTGTTGGCTCAACCATTGCGCTTACCGGAGTGAGCACAGCACTCGCCATTAACGCTGGTTGGCCGCCGACGGTTGCGCTCGTCGCCGGTATTCTGGTGGGCGGCGTTGTCGGTATTGTAAACGGCCTCGCTATTACTCGTTTGAAAGTCGTTCCGTTTATCGCCACCCTCGGCATGCTGGGGGTTGGCCGGGGTACAGCAAAATGGGTGGCAGGCCAGCAGACGGTAAATATGCCTGACACATGGATCAATGAATTGTTAGTCATGTTTCCAAATCCGTCGTGGCTGCTGGTTGCGCCTGGTGTATGGATCACAATTATCCTGGCACTCTTGGCCGCACTTGTTCTGCGAAATACCGTCTTCGGGCGGCGAGTATTTGCACTCGGATCAAACGAAGCGGCAGCGCGCGCATGTGGCATAGCGACGGACCGTCTGAAGATCTGGATTTATGGCTTGGCAGGGTTGCTCTTTGGCCTGGCCGGAGTGATGCAGATGTCCCGTTTGCGACAGGGCGACCCTACGGTTGCGGCTGGCTCAGAGCTGGATATCATCGCCGCAGTGGTGATTGGTGGCGGCAGCTTGAGCGGTGGCGAAGGCAGCATCCTCGGATCAATGATCGGAGCGCTGATTATGGCTTTTCTGCGCAACGGTTGCCAGCAAATTGGTTGGCCGAATTATGTTCAGGAAATAATTATCGGGGCAATCATTGTCGTCGCAGTTGCCGTCGACCGATGGCGGACCGCTCGCATCGCTACGTAAATGAATCTCGGATTTTCCGAAATTTCCTTTTAACGTGACTCTTAATGCCAACAACCGTCACTGACATCATTGTTCGGGACATTCGTTTTCCAACCTCACGGTCTCTTGACGGGTCAGATGCGATGAACGCTGACCCGAATTACTCTGCCGCTTACGTTATTTTGCAAACAGATAGTACCGAAGGATTAGAAGGACACGGCCTGACATTCACCATCGGTCGTGGCAATGAACTGTGCGTCGCCGCGATCGACGCGCTCAAGCCTTTGGTTGTTGGCTTAACGGTCGAATCGTGCGCCGCCGACATGGGAGCTTTTTGGAAGCACGTGACTTCCGATAGTCAGCTTCGTTGGGTGGGACCAGAAAAAGGCGTCATCCATCTGGCGACCGCTGCTGTCGTCAACGCGGTGTGGGATCTCTATGCCAAAGGTGTCGGCAAGCCACTTTGGAAGTTGCTGGTGGACCTCAGCCCTGAGGAAATCGTGTCATGCATTCCGTTCAGCTACATCACCGATGTTCTGACACCTGCCGAAGCGCTCGAGATTCTGAAACGCAACGCGAGCACCAAAGATTTACGAGAGCAACAGATGCACGAGCAGGGCTACCCGGCCTACACCACGTCCGCTGGTTGGCTTGGTTATTCAGACGAGAAAATGCGCCGGCTTGTGCGCGAACGATTGGCCCAAGGTTGGACCCACTTCAAGATGAAAGTCGGGCGGAATCTCGAAGACGATATGAGACGCGCGCGGCTAATCCGCGAAGAGATTGGCTGGGATCGCAAGTTAATGATGGATGCCAACCAGGTTTGGGATGTCGCAGAGGCCATCCGCTGCATGGAAGCGTTGTCTGAGTTTCGTCCGCACTGGATAGAGGAACCGACTTCCCCAGACGACGTTCTCGGACATGCGACCATTGCCCGAGCCATCGCCCCCATCGGTGTTGCCACCGGCGAGCATTGCCAGAATCGTGTGATGTTCAAGCAACTGCTGCAAAGCGAGGCGATTAGTTTCTGCCAGATCGATAGTTGTCGTCTCGGTGGAGTTAATGAGGTGCTGGCGGTCTTGTTGATGGCGGCAAAGTTTGGAGTGCCCGTTTGTCCACATGCGGGCGGAGTCGGCTTGTGCGAATACGTTCAGCACCTTTCCATCTTCGACTACATTGCCGTCAGCGCGTGTCTGGAAAACCGTGTCCTCGAGTATGTCGACCATCTTCATGAACACTTCGTCGCGCCAGTTGTAATGAGGGGCGATCGTTATATGCCGCCCACCGTTCCGGGCTATAGCATCGAGATGAAAGGGAAATCGCTGGCGCGGTATGAATTCCCGTATGGCGAGGCTTGGAGCGCGCCTGAATTGACACTTGACAGGAGTTAAATGACGAAATCATGAGTCAGTGCAAACAGATCATTATTGTGGCAATCTTTCTTGTCCTTGGCAGTGGCGCCGCGGCGGGCCAGACCAGTCCGCCGAGGACTGCCGAACGAAGCCCGAGCAAGGCAATCCGGCCGGTAGTAGTCCTTTCTGCTCAGTCGGTCGCCGATGTAGAGAAAAAGCTCGCAGCCGAAAACAAGGTTGAGGATCTGATCGGCGGCGCAGGAATGCAATTGCGGGTCGCCGTCCAACACGAGAAGAACAAAACCGATGCCGCCGCTGAACTTCACGATGCATCCGACGATGTCTATTACATCACCGAGGGTTCGGCCACGCTTGTCCTTGGTGGAACCTTGGAAGCGCCCCGTGAGGTTGAGCCGGGAGAATGGCGCAGCGCCAGGATCTTGGGTGGCAAAACCTATGAAGTTGCTAAAGGCGATTTGATTATCGTGCCCCGCGGCACCCCACACCAGCGCAACACCGGCGGCAAAGACTTCACAATGATCTTGATTAAAGTTTTTGCCGAACCCCGGCGCGCAATGCAATCAAAACCTGGTCGCTGAGAAACGATTTTGTTATCCCTCTCAAACATTAAAAAGAGTTTCGGACCTACGGTCGCTCTAGATGGTGTGACGCTACAGTTACGGCCGGGAGAGGTCCATGCGCTGATCGGTGAAAACGGCGCGGGCAAGAGCACCTTGATGAATGTTGTGGCGGGAGCACTGCGACCGGATGAAGGAACGATGGAAATTGACGGCAGTCCTTACACTCCCGTATCTGCGTTCGATGCCCGCTCGCGCGGCATCGCACTGATACATCAGGAGCTGGCGCTCTGTCCCCATCTATCAGTCGCAGAAAATATCATGATGGGCATGGAAACCTCGCGTCTGGGGTGGCTTGACCGCACCCGGCTGCACGAGCAGACCATGCAAGTTCTGAAGTCTTTTGACCATCCTGAGATTCGTCCTGAGACGCGGGTGGTGAGCTTATCGGTCGCAGCGAGGCAGATAGTGGAAATTTGCCGTGCTATCGCTGCGCGTGCGCGCATCATTCTGATGGATGAACCGACAAGCAGTTTGCAGCGCGCGGATGTCGAAAGGCTGTTTGGGCTCATCCGCAAGTTGCGCTCGGAAGGCCTGAGCATTGTTTACATTAGCCATTTTCTGGAAGAAGTCCGCGAAATCGCTGATAACTTCACCGTGCTGCGGGACGGACGCAGCGTGAGCACAGGCGAAATCGCTTCGGTAAGTGATGATGAATTGATTGCGCGAATGGTAGGCCGCCCGGTTCAGAGTTTATTTCCCAAGCACGCACCAGCAACTGAATCCGATGCGATACTCGAGGTCCTCGACCTCGCAGCGCCCGGTGTCAAACATGCGAGTTTTGAACTTCGCCGAGGCGAGATCCTGGGTATTGCCGGATTAATGGGCTCTGGTCGAACCCAGGTTGTGCGAACTATATTTGGCCTGGAAAAAGCTGAGTCCGGTACTATTAAGTTGAAAGGTACGGCTCTATGTGCACGAGACGGCACCCCCGCACTGCGGCTTTTACAACGCCTCGGATATTTGAGCGAGGATCGGAAAGGCGAGGGCCTGGCGTTAACTCTCTCGGTTGCCGATAATGTTACCGTCACTCGCTTCGCATCTTGTTCGCGTTTCGGTTGGCTGAATCGCCTGCTTCAGCGCAAGCAGGCCGAAAGCCTGATCAACCTGCTGGGCATCAAAGCGCGCACGGTCAGACAACCGGTCAGTACGCTTTCGGGAGGCAATCAACAAAAGATTGCGCTCGCGCGTTTGCTTCACCAGGATGCAGATATCCTCCTACTCGACGAGCCCACTCGCGGTATCGATATCGGAAGCAAGGCGCAAATCTATGAGACGATCGCGCAGTGCGCCGCTGAGAACAAAGCAGTCCTGATAATCAGTTCCTATCTACCAGAACTCTTTGGCATGTGCGATCGCCTGGCGGTGATGAGCCGCGGTCGCTTTCTTTGCGCTCGCCCTATTCAAGATTGGACACCCGAATCGGTCATGGAAGCGGCCATCGGTTCCGATCGTCTCGCGACGGATATGTCTCCGACATTGTCCTGATCTTTTCTCTGAATTAAGGAGGTTCGATGGCTCGATCAATCGTGCTTTGTTTCGTTCTCTTGCTGTTTGCAAGCCTGGCTGCCGCTCAATCTCCCAGTCCCAGTCCAAGCCCGATGCCGCCGAGCTGCGATGATGTGAGGGCCCAGGCAGCGAGAGCTGAAGCCAGATTAAAAGACTGGCCGGCGTTGGCCCGCTATCACGATGATAATTCCAAGGTCGCGCCGCGCGCAAAAGACGAAAAGCGGGTAGTCTTTATGGGCGACTCGATCACCGATGGCTGGGACAGCCCCAATAATGGCGGATTCTTTCCCGGCAAACCTTACATCAATCGCGGCATTAGCGGGCAGACGACGCCGCAGATGTTGATTCGTTTCCGCCGCGATGTTATTGAGCTGAACCCGAGAGTCGTTCTCATCCTTGCCGGCACAAATGATCTCGCGGGCAATACCGGTCCGACTACGCTCGATGCTATTGAAGACAATCTTACTTCAATGGCTGAACTAGCCCGCGCCAAAGGCATTCGAGTGGTGTTTTCATCGCTGCTACCCGTCAGTGACTATGAGATAAGAGACGGCAAACAAATCATTCAAACTGTTCGTCGGCCTCCTGAGCAAATCAAAGCCCTTAACCAGTGGATGAAGGACTACACTCAACGCAATCACCTAACCTATCTCGACTACTTTTCGGCGATGGTTGACGACAAGGGCTTCTTGAAAGACGAACTGAGCAATGACGGGCTTCATCCGAATGTTAAAGGCTATGAAGTGATGAACCCGCTCGCGGAAGCAGCAATCGCTCAGGCCCTGAAAGGCAGTAAATAGCCAACCAGTTAGGCGGCCTGCACAACTGACGAGGCGCCGCTCAATCGTTCGAAAGAAATAGATGCCGACCACTTTAGAAGACATTGCGCGCTCTCTCAAGGTTTCCAAGATGACAGTTTCGCGCGCCATCAACAATCATCCGGAGATTAGTGTGGAAACGCGAGCGCGGATCCTCGAGATGGCGCAAAAAATGAACTATCGCCCAAACCAGTTCGCGCGCGCCTTGTCAACGAACCGTTCCTACCTGATTGGCATCGTCGTTCCCGACTTAATGCATTCTTACTTCGCCGAGATCTGCCGAGGTGTTGAAATCAATGCCAGACCCGCCGGCTATCAAAATCTGATCTGCAGCACTGAGGAAGACTTTAGTAGAGAGATGGCGGAGATCGAGGCACTACTCTCCAGAACCGATGGGCTTATCGTCGCCTCGGCATCGTCGCTTAAGGAGTCGAGGTTTTATCGAAAGATTGTCGGAGAAGGCGCAAAGATTGTGCTAATCGATAGACTCCTGGAAGGTTTACGTCTTCCCGCCGTGACTACCGACGATGTTCAGGTAGGAGTTTTAGCAACCGAACACTTGATTCAAATGGGCCACCGAAAAATCGGTCACCTGTGCGGTACAGGAGTATCGACCGCGGTGAAACGCTTTGAAGGTTATTCTCAGGAGTTGGTAAGGCACGGGTTGCGGTTCGATAAGGATCTCGTGCGAGAGTGCGGCTTCACTGAGGCACAAGGTTATACGGCGATGACTGAGTGGTTAAGGCGGGGCAATGTGCCTGCGGCAATTTTCGCAGCTAACGATCCGGCAGCGATTGGGGCAATGGCTGCGATGAGCGATGCTGGTTTGAAGATACCGGAAGACGTGGCGATTGTTGGTGGCGGTAACATCCATTACGGCGACATGTTGAAAGTTCCGTTGACGACGGTTTCGTGGTCCAAGACCGAGATGGGACAGTTAGCATCGCGTTTACTGATCGAGCTAATAGATGGAAAAAAAATAAAACGGAAGAACGCGCACCTGATCGTCAAACCCGAGTTGATTATTCGACAGTCATCCGGCGCCGCGCGCGCGGTATCGGTGTGAACATTTTGGAGTGTGGTGGCCCGGCGCCGCTTTGGCCTGTTCCTCGTTGCCATTCAACTGCGAATCAAGCTGTTGCCTCGACGAAGCGACTTGCGCCCAGGAGACCTCCGCGAACGTTGGCCAAAGCGCTGCCAGGCCAGGCAGGCCCGGCGCCGCTTTGTCCTGTTTCTCATCGCCATTCAATTGCAAATCAAGCTTTTTCCTCGACGAAGCGACTTGCGCCCAGGAGACCTCCGCGAACGTTGGCCAAAGCACTGCCAGGCTAGGCAGGCCCGGCGCCGCTTTGTCCTGTTTCTCATCGCCATTCAATTGCAAATCAAGCTTTTTCCTCGACGAAGCGACTTGCGCCCAGGAGACCTCCGCGAACGTTGGCCAAAGCGCTGCCAGGCCAGGCAGGCCCGGCGCTGCTTTGTCCTGTTTCTCATCGCCATTCAATTGCAAATCAAGCTTTTTCCTCGACGAAGCGACTTGCGCCCAGGAGACCTCCGCGAACCTTGGCCAAAGCGCTGCCAGGCCAGGCAGGCCCGGAGCGACTTGCGCCCAGGAGACCTCCGCGAACGTTGGCCAAAGCGCTGCCAGGCCAGCGCACTCCAAATTAGGGACAAAAATTTTCAACCCGGTGGCCGAAAATCTCTTGACCTCGGAGCCGGACAGGAGTATATGTTCGGTGTTAGGACAAATTCTATCGCCGGTTTCCACGAGCAGCAGCTTTCATAAAGCCGGCACAAAGTCTTCCACCAAGGATCGGTTCGTCGCTGATTTGGCCCAATTTCCAAGGCAGATCGTTACATTCCTTGAAATTTAGATAATCGACAACAGGATCTGCCCGAACGTTCAACGTTGAATCTGAGCCTGCACCGAATCGAATCGGCATCGCTTCAAAGCATTAAGTCCTAAGTAGAGACAATTTAAAAGATGCGTAAGATAAACCCGCACGATTTCACAGTCGCTCGCCGCGGCACTAGTCGTGAGATCAACCGGCAAATCGTTCTTAACCTGATCCGCGCTCATCAGCCAGTTTCCCGAGCCGATCTGGCCAGGTTGATGAAGGTCCGGCGGGGCGTCGCCAGTCTGTTGGTTAGCGAACTTCTCCAAGAAGCTTTGATATTCGAAGGCGCTCTTGGTGAAGCGGTCGGACGCGGACGCAGACCGACCTTTCTGTACATCGATTCGCGTCAACGTTGTGTCGTTGGCGTGGATATCCGCGCTACGCGTACCTACATCATGGTCACTGATTTGATGGGTAGGCAAATCGGCGGTGTTAGCAGTTTTCAAACCAACAAAGATGTGACGGGCTTGACGCAGGAGTTGGCGCGGCGCGTTAAGCAATCACTGGCCGAGCATAAGGATGTCGGAGCGGTTGAAGGAATTGGCGTCGCAGTGCCCGGAATGGTGGATCCGGCAGGAGGGCGCGTTTTGCATGCGCCAACGCTGGGATGGCGTGACGTGAATCTACGCGATCCGCTTGTCGCCGCGCTCGGTAATCAAGTCCACATCGAAAACTCGGGTAAGGCTTGCGCCCTGGCTCAACTTTGGGCGACTCGAAGCGACGTGGTTACTTCGGGTAATTCCGTTTTCGTAAGCGTTTCGGACGGCGTCGGCGTCGGCGTGATAGTCAACGGAGAACTCCTGCGGGGCAGGCACAATACGGCAGGCGAATTTGGACACGTGCCCTTGAGCATTGATGGACCACGTTGCTCTTGCGGCGCCACCGGCTGCTGGGAAGCTTACATCTCTAATATTGCCACCTTGTCTCGTTATTTCGGACGCGACCCTTCGGGGCGTAAGCCTCACGCTTTCGAGACGGCCATTTTCACGGTTGAAGACTTGATCGCGCGAGCTCGAGCTGGCGACGCGCGCGCACTGGCTGCGATCAATTCGACCGCGCGGTATCTCGGGCTGGGACTTGCATCAATCATCAACGCCGTCGATCCCGCGCGTATCTACATTGGCGGTGAGATCACGACCGCCTGGAATCTTATCGAACCAATCGTAAGGGCCGCTTTACGCGAAAGAACCCTGACAGACTTTGGAGGCGCTACGGAAATCAGTGTAGTGCCTGCTGAGGAACATCCACGTCTGCGTGGCGCAGTAGCCCTCGTGGCTGCGCCGGCATTTGCTGCGCCAATGGTGGCCTGAGTTCGAATGATCCTTTTTTTACATCAAGCAAGGTCCAAAAACTCGAAAGACGGATTGCTAAACCAAGCAATTAAGAGCGGGTAAGAAGCGTTGCCCGCCCTCATTGCACATGCTGAATCGGAGGAGTGAGATCATGCGAAACCCGAGAAATCCCCGGACTATTTCCTCGCGTTACTTCCAGATTTGCGCACTTCTGTTGCTCGCGATTTGCGGTAGCTACAGTGTAAGCGCACAAACAGTCTTTGGCCGTATCTCAGGTACGGTGAAAGATGCTTCCGGTGCCAATGTTCCGAACGCCAGTGTCACGGTAACCAATGAAGCTACCAATCTGACTCGGACAGCGACTACTGACGAGAGTGGATTTTATACAGTGACGAATCTGCCTGTCGGTACCTACAGACTGGCAGTGGAGCAGAAGGGATTTAAGAAGGCGTTGGTTGGCGGCAGCGTTCTTAATGCAGACCAGCGCCTCACTGTCGACGCCGTGCTTGAACCGGGCGACATTTCCGAAAATGTTGAGATCACGTCCGCGGTTGGTGAGAGTGTAAACACTACCTCCGGTGAAGTGGCGCGGGTAGTGGATAGGCGGCAGGTGCAGAACCTCGCGCTCAACGGGCGCAACTATATGCAGCTTGTTACGCTGATTCCCGGCGCTGCGATCCTCGACGAAGATCAGCTGGCCCTGACTACAAGTCTAAGTATCAGTCAAGCCGCTATCAATGGGAACCGGCCCAATTACAACAGTCTTTCGGTTGACGGCGGCTTCAACATGGATTCCGGGAGCAACAACAGCCAGATCAACAACGTCGGCATCGACTTTATACAGGAAGTGAAGATCCAGACGTCCAACTTCTCCGCGGAATACGGTCGCAATGCCGGCGGAGCCGTCAATGTCGTCACCCGTGGCGGTGGCAATTCTTTTCACGGCAGCGTCTTTGAGTTCATCCGTAATGACAAACTTGACGCTCGCAGCTTCTTCTCGCCAGTAAGAGGGAAACTACGATTCAACAACTTCGGCTGGAATTTCAACGGACCAATCAAGAAAGATAAGTTTTTCTTTTTTGCAGGCCAGGAGTGGAAGTATATCCGCCAGGATGCAGCACCGGTTCGCAGGAATCTTCCAACCCGGGCTGAGAGGCAAGGCGACTTCAGCTTGCGCACAGGAACGCTCAATGTTCCCACCGGCTACACGGCAATTAATCCCGCCACCGGCGCAGTCGTCGCTGCGGGGCAACCAATTCCTGGACGCAACCTTGCCAATTTGAGACTAAATGGTGCGCCGGTTGGTGTGACACCTAATGGCGCCGCGGTAGCCGCAGTCTATACAGCGATGGAAAAATTGGCTGTAGCCTATGCGGATACTACGGCTGCCAACAACGCCACCTTCCAGCAGCCCAATCCCTTCAACTATCGAGAAGATAACATTCGTCTCGACTACCGCTTCAATGAAAGGCATAGCATCTACGGGCGCTACCTGCACGATCATTACGATCTGATCGCACCATTCGGCACTTTTATCGATTCGCAATTGCCGACGATTCCGACGAATCGACTACGTCCCGGAACGAGTTATCAGATTTCGTATACCTGGTTGATTAGTCCAACGCTGATCAATGAAGCCAAGATTAACGCCTCGTGGAACGGACAGCGCATTCCTCCCGTTGGGGAGTTCTGGAAGCGTGCAACGTACGGCTTTACGTATCCACAGCTCTTCTCAGGCGGACGCTTTGATACAGGCATTCCGGATACCACCATCAGCGGGTTCGCAAGTTTCAACGGTCCCTCCGGCTCGTTGCTGTCACCGACTACGGATATCGCGCCGAGTGACAACGTCACGATCATCCATGGCAAGCACTCGATCAAGACCGGTGCCCTGTATGTTCGTAACCGCAAAGATCAAAATGGTCGTTCTAACTACACCGGTACCCTCGCATTCAACAACAGCGGTAACAATAGGACCACCGGCAATTCCTTTGCTGATGCTCTGCTGGGAAATTTTCGAACTTACAGTGAAGCTGACAATGATCCAATTGGTTTCTTCCGCTTCAATCAGTTCGAGTTGTACGTCACAGATAGCTGGAAAGTCATTCCTAAACTCAGCCTGGAGTTGGGTGTCCGCTACTACCACTTTTCGCCAACTTATACACAGGCCAATAACATCGCGAACTTCGATCCCAGTCTTTACAACCCCAACCAGGCAGTGACAATCCTGGCCAATGGCAATATCGATCCGACCAAGGGTGGCAACCGGTTCAATGGCCTGGTCCGTGCTGGAAATGGTATCCCCGCAGATGAGGTTGGACGTGTAAGCGCCGCCGGAAGTCCAACGCTTGCGGCCGTTCCCACGGGAGCACCGCGCGGTTTTTTCCAGCCCGCAAACAAACTCGCGCCGCGCTTTGGCTTTGCTTATGACCTATTCGGCGACGGCAAAACGTCGATTCGCGGCGGCTTTGGCATATTCTACGATAAGGTCGAGGGCAACCTCATTTTTTCGCAGGTAAATGTTCCGCCGTTTATCAATGCCCCACAATTTGAAAACGGCAATATTGCCAATCCTTCGGGTGGAACGGCGTCCGCCCTCGCTCCCTTCGGCACGATTAGCGCCATTAACCCGGACCTGGATATTTCCTACTCAATGAACTTCAGTCTCGGCGTGCAACGGGAACTGCCGCACGGCTTCTTTGTCGACGCAACCTATGTTGGTAATGAGGGTCGGCACTTGATACGCCAGCCGAATCTCAACCAGGCGCCGTTTGCATTGCTGGCGGCCAACGCAGCGCTGCCCACCGCGCAACAGGTTTCAGTTAATGCCTTGCGCCCGTATAAGGGTTTTAGCGCGATAAATTTTCGTCTCTCGGATGCCAACTCAAATTACAACGCTTTGCAGCTTTATGCTGCCAAGCGTAAAGGTAACCTCGAGCTGACGGCCAGCTATACGTGGTCCAAGGTACTGACGGACACGAGTGGTAATGGCGATGGAGTGGACGTAGGCGAGGATCCATTCAATCGCCATTTTAACTATGGGCCCGCGTCTTTTGATCGGCGGCACATCTTCGTAACGACTTACGACTATCGCCTTCCGTTCTTTAACAACTTGAAGGGTGTGGGTGGAGCGGTGCTCTCTGGCTGGGAAGTCAGCGGCATCACGCGTTACCAAAGTGGCGCATACTTTACTGTCACCGGCAATACCTCAATCGGCGGCCGTCGGGCTGACTATCTTGGTGGACCAGTGCTGCTGCCAAATCCCGGTCCGGACGGATGGATCAATCCGGCAGCATTTGCAGCAGCGCCTGCCGGCCGCCGAGGAAATAGCGGTGTCGGGATCGTTCAAGGACCCAATTTACAAACATGGGATTTCTCCCTCCGCAAGCAGTTTGCGATAACCGAGCGGGTCAATGTGCGCTTTCAGGCGGACATGTTCAACGCCTTCAATCGAGCAAACTTCAGGGCGCCCAGCTTGGTCGTCACGACTGCAGGCTTCGGCACAATTGGAACGACCGGGCCGGCTCGCAACATTCAGTTCGGTCTGAAGCTGAATTTCTGAATTCACGATCTACTCGCCGGCGTTTACTCACCCGGCAATTGACAGAGCAGCCGCCGCTCGCGATTGGATCAAACCACCAGAAAGGCCGCACCGGCGAAACGAGCCCAGAGGGGACTCGTTTCGCCCGTGCATGGATCAGCACTCCCTACTCCTGCGGAGGACACAGATGATGCGCAAAAGCAGACTAATGACGGCAGCCAAAACAGCCCTCAGCCTCCCCTGGTTTATTGCGCTCAGTCTCGCCCTTGGCAGCGTTTCAACGGGACAAATCAAGTCAGGTGTGATTACCGGAACCGTTAGTGACTCAAACGGCGCCGTTATTCCCGGAGCTGCGGTGTCCGTAGTGCAGCAAGGCACCAATGTCACAGCAAACACAGTCACTAGCGACTCTGGCAATTTCACCGTGCCTTATCTTGCGCCCGGCTCTTACACAATCATTGTAGAAAAGTCGGGTTCGGGGTTTGCAAAATACAGCAAGATAGACGTCGCAGTTTCGACGGCCCAGACAATTAAAATGGAAATCGTTATGGAAGCTGGAGTCACAGCGTCGGTTAGCGTGGCTGCCGATGCCGCGGTGCTTCAGTCGACGAACGCAACAGTGCAAGGGCTAATTAACGAGCGGATTGTGCAGACCCTCCCGAACATCACGCACAATCCTTTCACATTCGCCGCACTACAAGCGGGCGTCGTTCCACGCGGACTTTTCGGAAGTACCCAGAACACAACTTCTTTTGGCGTTGGAATTGACGGCCGGCGCCAGGCTTCGGCAATTGGGATTAATGGTGGCTCAGCCTTTTCGAATGACGTGATTCTCGATGGAGTCAGCATACAGGGGTCTGCCTGGAACGAAACTGCGGTTCTGCCCAATATGGATGCTCTGCAAGAGGTGCGAGTCATTACCAACAATTTCACGGCTGAGTACGGGCGCGCTCAGGGCGTGGTTTTGTTCACTACCAAAAGCGGTAGCAACGAATTCCATGGCTCGGGATTCTACCGGATCAGAAATGAAGCGCTGAACGCTAATAGCTTTGCCAACAATGCGCAAAATATCGCGAGGCTCCCGTTTAAATCGCATACTTTTGGTGGGACCGTTGGCGGCCGCATAGTTCGCGATAAAGCATTCTTCTTTGTTAGCTACGAAGGCCTTCGCTTTCGTCGCGGCTATCCATTCCTGTTAACGGTACCTACTGCTGCTGAGAGGAGGGGCGACTTCAGCCAGACTTACGTTGGGACATTGACTAACCCACAACCGATCAGAATTTTCGATCCGTTTAGTGTCACGCCCGCCGCTGGCAATTTTTTGCGTGCGCAGTTTCCTACGTTTACAGATGCCAATGGCGTAGTCAGAACCGCCGCGATTCCAGCAGGGCGACTAAACCAGCATGGACTGGCAATACTTAACGCTTACCCACTGCCTAACCGAACACCCACTGACATCTTCAATTCGAATAACTTCTTTTTTCAAAGCGCGCAAACGATAACCAAGAACAATATCAACTCGCGAGTTGATTATCACCGCGGCAAACACAGCTTTTATTGGACCTACGGATTCCAAAAAGGAAACATTCACACGCCACGCTCGTGGGGTGATGACAATCCCTACTATAGCCGGGTTGAATTCGTTGGCAATCAGCAGCCCGACGACAATCCTTACTTCGCGTTCGGAGACACCGTAGTGTTGTCCCCGACGCTGATTCTCGACGCTCGTATTGGAGTCAACCGCATCAATAGCGATAACGAAGTTGATACCGTTGAAAATTACGATTACAACCAGTTCGGCATTCCGGCGCCGATTCAGGCAATCAATAATCTGGTCGGTGCGACGCCCGCCTTTAGCCCTGGCGGGAATGTGAGCCCGCTCAATTTCGGAACATCACTGCACAAACGCGAACGGCAAACTAACACCGACTTTAACGCAAGCATGACCTGGACGCGTGGAAACTGGACTCATAAGTTTGGCGGCACTTATCGTGTATTGCTCTCGAACTATATCGATGTTGATGATTCCATGCAGATTCAGACGAGTTCGAGTTTTACACAGCGGCTGGTAACGGCGACGGGCGGAAACCCCACCACCCCATTGAGTCCGCAAGACAGCGGTTCGGGATTGGCTTCAATACTGTTGGGTGCGGGAAATGTAATAGTGAACGGCCAGTTCGGCGTCAGGCTGGCACTCGCGCAGAAGTATTCGGGTCTGTACAGCCAGAACGATTGGCGAGTCAATAAGCAGTTGACACTGAATTTAGGAATGCGGTGGGATATCCAGGAGGCACCCACAGAGCGCTTCAACAACATCAGTGCTATCGCCCTGGGTGGCAAAGAACCGTTGTTCGGAACTCCCGGCGCAATCGTCTTTCCCGGGCAGACAATCAAAGACCGGCATATGTGGGAGACAGAGTACGGTAACTTTGGGCCGCGTCTGGGTATAGCCTGGCAGGCCAACGATTCGACCATTTTCCGGGGAGGTTATGGCCTGACATACGTTCCTTCCAACACGGGTTTTAACGATGGACCAGGCTTTTACGGCGCCGCGCCATTCAAAGCATCTGCCATTGGTAATCCTTACGGTGCAAACCCCGCTGGTCTGGTAGTCGGAACATTCGACACAATGGCCGTGAACACAATCGTTCCCCCAGTTGGGGCGGACCCGAACAACCCTAGAATCTATGGTGGTCTCCGTCGTTTTCCGCGCGACTACAAGAACGGTTATGTCCAGCAGTGGAACGCATTTGTTGAGCGGAAATTCGGAAACGATTGGATTGCCACTGCCGGGTACATTGGATCGCGCGGCAGCCGACTGCAAGTGGTCTTTGTTCCGATTAACAGCAACCAACTTGTCGACCAGGGCCTGCTTGATTCCTGGCGAAGCACCTACATCGCCACCAACGGCGTCACCAATGTCGCGAACCAACAGATCTGCAATCCTTATCAAACATTGCAGACGTGTAACCCGAACAGCACCGGAACGGCTAGCGGACCGCTGATCCAATATAACAATGCAACGCTTAACGCACGTCTGATAACTCGAATTAATGCCGCTCAGGCATATCCACTCGAAGGCGATAACATCACGCTCTCCGTCGGAACGTCTGAGTACCACGCGATGCAGTTATCACTTAACCGCCAGTTCGCGGGTGGCCTGCAGGTTAATGCCCACTACACCTGGTCGAAGCAAATCGCGACTACGCGCTACAACGCCCAGACGAACCAGGGCTACTCTGACGGCGGCGAGAACAACTACTTTCCCAATCGTCGACCGGACCTTTGGAAGTTGAACCGCAAGATCACAACCAACGATATGCCACATCGTCTGGTTGTCGCGTGGATTTACGACCTTCCTGTTGGAAAGGGCAGCCGCTTCGACCTGGGTCAGCCGGTACTGAATGCGATTCTGGGAGGATGGCGGCTTGGTGGAGCAGTGTCCGCTCAGAGCGGGTTCGTGTTTCCGCTCACGAATGGTGGTACTAACTCGATAAACAACCTACCGGATCGCGTGCCCGGTGTTCCGCTTGAGGTGCCCAAGGACTTACAGCGGTGGTACGACGGCAAAACTTCCGTGACGCTGCCAAGCGGGCGCGTGATTACACCGTGCAGTGGATGTTTCCTAAAATACAACATAGATGCTTTTGCCGGACGTCTAGTAACTGGGCCAAATGGAACTCCTATCGCAGACATCTTCTGGTACGGAAACGCAGCAGCGACCTACGCTGAGATGAGAAGTAGCTCATTCTGGAATACGAATATGTCGCTCGAGAAATCTATCAAACTAGGTGAGAGGTACTCGATCAGTCTTTCAGCACAGGCAAGTAACCTGTTCAACAACGTTCAGTTCCGGCCGGGGCTTAACGCCAGTTTTGGTGCGACGGTTTTGCCGGCAACCGTGACGTCCAATCCCTCCCAACAACTGAAGGTGGGACAGTTACTGGACACCGCTAATACCTTTGGCACTTTCCGACAGAATACATATGACCCGCGACAACTTGAATTCGTCATGAAAGTGAGATTCTGAGAGAGCTGGAGCAACCTAAGATGCCCTTAGAGGAGCCTGTCGGAATAACCCAAGTCTCTGTGTTCTCTGTGAACTCGGTGGTGAATTTTACGAACGAAACACACAACCACAGAGACACAGAGAACACTGAGAACGCACAAAGAGAGTCGTTGAGACGATTATTCCGACAGACTCGTAGGCTCCAATTGTAATGGGCGCAGCGGATTGTCTCAGGTTTTTATTGAGTATGAATTTTTATCGTGCAATGACGGAAAGACGGAGAGAAACCGTGCTGATTCTCCTGTTCGTCCTGAACTCGCTCGTTAACCTGGGAGTCGCGGAAAGGGCGGCCGCGCAATCGTCAGTTGTGGCTTCTGCGAGCACTGTTGCTACGGCCAATCTGCGCACCGAGGTCAATGAATTTCTCGGGAAAGAATTGGCCACGCATCTCGGCGCCATTAAAGACCTCGAGCCGCCACCGGACCGCGTGCTTGGGGCTCTGACCGTGGGTGAGTTCTCCTGGGGGACGTTCATGCGCGCGTTGGCCGCCTATGCGGATTCGACTGGACAACGAGAGTTAGCACAACGCGACCTCGCGAAATGGGTAGGACAGATTGGTCTAATAGAAGCCAAGAGCGGCGGCAAAGCCTTCTCGCAACTCTATGCCGCGCTTGCCCTGCGCCATTTCGGCCGCGATTTGAATTCCAATGCGTTGTGGCTCTCGCTGACACCTGAGCAACAAAACGCCTGGCGCTCGCTCCTTAATCCACAACGGTTCTATGATCCGCGTACCAACAAAGTCATCGACCTGCCCGAGAACTACCTTGGTGTCGCTTCCCGTATCGCCAGTATCGGTTATGAGTTGGGCGTATCGACAGACCGCGGGTTTCTGGACAAGTTACTCGATCGCGCCGCTATCCAATTCACGAGCGGGGCCATCTACGCGGATGATGCACCGCCTACAGGCCGTTACGATCGTTACTCAAACGAATACGCGCGCTATATTTGGGAAGCGGCAGAACGAGCAGGTCGCAAAGACATTCTTGATCGACTACGGCCTTCACTGACAAAGCAAATGCGATTGTGGTGGGATGTGGTTTCAGAAGATGGGTACGGGTATAACTGGGGACGGAGTCAGGGAATTGTCAGCTATCTCGATACGCCCGAGATCGCCGGGTTTCTGGCGGAACATCCGGAGTTTCGGCCGGCTCCGCTCGCCGATATCGCGGCTCTCTATTATCAAGCCTGGCGCTATCTACGACACGACTACAGGGATGATACGCACCTGCTTTCACTGTTTGCCTTCGGCCGCGGCAATTATGCATACATCACGCGCGAACGAGAGTGGCAACAGACTACAGGATTTTTTGGTAAGCTCGCCAATTCACACACGGCATTAGTGAATGCTCTTGAACGTGAGGGCATTCGCTCGTTTCCTGCCGTGCCGACTCTACCGCGCATCGCGCGATTCGAGTTCTTCCGACAAAACCGTGAACGTTCGTCGGGTGTTTGGGTTGTGCGCCAGGGCTCGCTCCGTTTTGCTTTGCCCATCACAACGGGAACAAAACCGGGGGTTACCGATTACCTGCCATCTCCCCACGGTCTGCGGGGCTTTGCCGCGCCGGTCGAGCAAACCTATCCAGCACTGACCCCTTATCTCGAATTAACTGACGGGCGCGTCATTGTGGCCACGGACGGTGCGGATCAAATCGAGCCGTCATCGGATGGACAAAAACTGAGCGTGCGCTGGAATCGCTGGGCATTGATTGGCGCGAAGCCGGGCGAATTGATTGATGTTGGACTATCGAGTGAAGTGAGCTGGCGAATTGAAAATGACACGCTTATTCGCGAAGAGAAGTTGACGGCAGCACGGCCAATTGAAATTCGCCGCTGGCGCCTCTCGGTGCCAACGACTTATTCAATAGCAGAGACAAGACTGGAGCAAGAGAAGCGCATCGATCGTTTCACATCGGCCGATGGCAGTCTGGAAGTAGCAATGGAGGAAGCTACATTTCCCTTAACTACTTCGATTGTTGCCGCGGGCAATACACCTCTCGGACGCGGAGTCCAGGGTGCTATTCCCTTGCACCTGGTGTTCGAAGCGCAAAATGTCGCTGTGGCTCCAGGTCAGACGATCAAGTCGAGATTGTCGCTTACAGTAAAGAGGAACAAGTAATTTCAAACCAGTAGGGAGATTTGAGTATGAGCCAAGAAATAGCGCTGGAGAAGATCACACCCGAAACCTGTTTTGTGCCTGGAACTCATCGGGGCAAAGGCCGACGCACCGCAGTTGCTCCGGATAATAGCGCCATGCGCTATTTACACTATGGACGGATCAGTCTCGCAGCAGATGATGAATCCGTCCGCTTCGCCAACAACGACCAGGAAACCGGCCTGATCTGCTTGAATGGTGCGGCGAAGGTGTCTGCCGAAGGCGAAAGTTTTCACCTTGAGCAATATGACGCGGTTTATGTTCCCCGCGATTCGCAGATTGAAGTTAGCGCCAGTGGTCCGGAAGGCTGCGACGTTGCTGAAGTTGCGGCGCCAGTCTCGCAGCGTTATCCGCTCAAGTTCGTCGCTTATAAAGATGTGCGGCAGAATCCCAAGTTGCATTTGATCGCTGGTAAGCCTCCCGCGGAACGCGACTTGAACGTATTGATCGGAGCAAACGTGGATGCCGGCCGGATCATGGCCGGAGTCACTTTCTCGCGGCCCGGGAATTGGACTTCATGGCCTCCGCACGAACATTCACGCATGCTCGAAGAAGCTTATCTGTTCATCGACATGCCTGCACCATCGTTTGGAGTGCAATTCGTTTATACCGATCCGCAGTCGCCAGAATTGGTGCAGGTGGTGCGCGAAGGGGATTGTGTGTTGATGCCGCAAGGTTACCATCCGAATGTTGCGGCTCCCGGCGGGCAAATCAATTTTTTGTGGATGATGGCTGCAATCAAAGAAGGCGAAGACCGGCAATATGGTGTGGTCAATGTCCAGCCCGAATACGCAGCGGGCGGATCCGGTCTGGAAGCTGTAGCAGGAAAATAGAGGAAACAGAAAATGTCTTCCCCTGACAAAGCAGAACAAATCAGCGCGAACGACAACGGGTTTGCTCAACACTTGAACTGGTCCAACATTCCGATCGAACGACCGGCTGAAGGCATCGAACGCCAGATGATCGTTGGTGACAACCTAATGATCTGTCGCTTTCGTTTTGCGCCATTGCTCGTCACTCCCGAGCATGATCACCCTCATGAGCAGATGACCATCGTCGAACGGGGACGTGTGCGATTCTTTGTGGAGGGCAAAGAGAGGATCGCGTCTGCCGGCGATGTCCTGCACTTTCCGTCATATTGCTGGCATGGCGCCACTATGATGGATGAGGAAGTAATCTTGATCGACATCTTTTCACCCGTGCGCGAAGACTTTCTCTAGCATCGACAGATTGCGCAGACTACGCAGATTAAGAGCAGGTGGCAGTAGGCAGTAGGCAGTAGGCAGCCGCGGAGGGCACACGGATTACCTTTACTGGTTACTCAATTTACAGGCTGTTTCTGCTGTCTGCTCCTGCCTCCTGCCGCCTGCTTTTAATCTGTGCAATCTGTGCAATCTGCGCAATCTGCCTAATCTGTGGATTCCTAATGATTCTCGACCACTTCAAATTGGACGGTAAGGTAGCCCTGGTAACGGGGGCCTCTGCGGGTCTGGGTGCGGCTATCGCGGTGGCCCTGGCGGAAGCGGGTGCCCAGGTAGCTTGTCATGGCAACACCCGTTCGCCGGATTCAACCGTTGAAACCATCAGCAGAGCCGGCGGCGTGGCTCACCCGCTTACCGGTGATCTAGCCCAGCCGCAAACTGCCACAGTTCTTCTGCGGGAAGCTCTTGCTCGCTTCGAGCGCCTGGATATCCTTGTCAATAATGCCGGCACCATTCGCCGCGCAGCTGCGGTTGATTATTCCGAGGAGGATTGGGCCGCAGTGATCGAAGTAAATCTTTCGAGTGTGTTTCGTCTCTCGCAGCTCGCCGGCAAACACATGATCGAAACCGGGCGCGGGGGGAAGATCGTCAACATCGCATCGCTTCTTTCCTTTCAGGGGGGCGTTACTGTTCCCGCTTATGCTGCTTCCAAAGGTGGTGTGGCGCAACTGACTAAGGCGTTAGCAAACGAATGGGCGAAGCACGGCATTAATGTGAACGCTATTGCGCCAGGTTACATGCGCACTACGAACACCGCTGCGTTACAGGCTGACGAAGTGAGGAATCGTCAGATCTTGGAACGTATCCCCGCCGGTCGCTGGGGCGAGCCCGAAGATATGGCGGGCCCTGCCGTTTTCCTCTCCTCATCGGCGAGTGATTACGTGAACGGTCATGTTCTAATCGTCGATGGTGGTTGGATGGGCAGATAGCAAAGCCGCAGCTCCAGTTTGCCATCAAGAACGGTCAGCTGCCAGCCCAACGAACGAGGCTGCTCAATTGCAGAACCGGTCACTGCGAACGGTTCTTGGATTGAAGATCAGTTTTCACAGCGCGGCCAAGGGCCGCAACCAAAAGCTAACTGGACTCAATGCTAGATTTCCGATCTGAGATCTGAGATCTGAGATCTGAAATTCATCCAAATCTTGCTTAACAGCCCGAACAAAGAAGGCGTTTTGGGTTTCGGTGGTCTTACCGCATCCGGCAGTCCCTATAAGTGGTCAGTAACTTTCCTTGACAAGATCAATTTAGCGGGACACAATGCGCCGCCCAGCCAGTGTTAGAGATAAGTCACGGTTTCATTTAGGCTATGCCAGCAGTCCGAGTTAAGGAAATCTGGTCTTACCAATTATGTCTACGCGTAGAAAATTTATTAAGGAGCTTGCTGTTGCTGGCAGTGCGCTCTTCATTGCGTCGACTCTAGAATCCAGGACTTCCGCATTCTGCTTCCGCGACTCTGCCGATGACGCCTGGGGCGAGGTTCCAAAGATTCTGAAGCGCATCAAGCCGCCGGTATTTCCCAGGCGAGACTTTCTTATCACGCGCTTTGGCGCTCTGGCGGACGGTCGCACAGACTGCTCTGAAGCCTTTCATGACGCTATCGCGGCATGTAACAAGGCCGGAGGCGGAAGAGTGATCGTACCTGCTGGTCAGTTTCTGACCGGCGCGATTCATTTGCAGAGCCACGTTAATTTGCAAGTGCAGGGAACCATCACCTTCAGTCGCAATCCTAAACAGTATCTGCCTGTGGCATTCACCCGGTGGGAAGGCGTGGAATTGATGAACTATTCACCGTTCATCTATGCGTTCGAAGAAGAGAACATTGCGATCAGTGGAAGCGGTACACTCGATGGCCAAAGCGGCCCGGACAATTGGTGGCCATGGAACGGGCGCGCAAACTACGGCTGGAAAGAAGGCGATCCGAACCAACGGGCAGACCGAAGCGCTCTATTCGATATGGCAGAAAACGGGGTACCGGTGCGTGATAGAAAGTTTGGTGAAGGACATTACCTGCGACCGCAATTTATTCAGCCGTATCGCTGTCAAAATGTCCTGATCGAGGGTGTAACTATCGTAAACTCCCCGATGTGGGAAATCCATCCAGTGCTTTCCCACAACGTCACAGTTCGCAACGTTAAGATCCGCAGTCAGGGACCAAATAACGACGGTTGCGATCCTGAATCGTGTAGCGATGTGCTGATCAAGGATTGCTACTTCGACACGGGAGACGACTGCATCGCGATTAAGTCAGGTCGAAACGCGGATGGACGGCGACTACACGCGCCTACTGAGAACATTATCGTTCAGGGCTGCCGCATGAAGGACGGTCATGGCGGCATCACTATTGGTAGCGAGATCTCTGGTGGAGTCCGAAACCTCTTTGCCGAGAATTGCATCCTCGACAGTCCGAATCTGGATCACGCTCTGCGCGTAAAGAACAATGCCATGCGAGGCGGACTGCTGGAAAATCTTCACTATAGAAACATTGAAGTGGGGCAGGTTGCGCATGCAGCCATCACGATTGACTTCAACTATGAAGAAGGAGAGAAGGGTAAGTTCACTCCGGTCGTTCGTAACTTTTCGGTGAAAGATTTGCGAAGCGGAAAGAGCAAGCACGCGCTGGACGTACAAGGATTTAAGAATGCCCGGATATTCAATTTGCGTCTGGAGAATTGTGCGTTTGATAACGTGGCTGAGCCAAGCATCATCAAAAACGTTGAAGGCTTAACAATGCGCAACGTTAGGATCAACGGCAAGCTGCAGTAAGAACTGTTCCTGAATCAAAATGAAGATAGTGAGACCCATTTTTCTCATCTTGTCGTTGGCAATACCGAACATAGCTACTCTGAGTCAGATTAAAACGCTGTCTGAAGGGATGGCTGATACCGCCATGAACCGCCTCTGGAGAGATGCGGGAAAGAACGAATCAGGCCAGCCGGCAAAATGGACTTACGACCACGGCGTTGTGCTTAAAGGTATCGAAGGGATATGGCGCAGCACCGGCGACGGCAAATATTTTCGTTACATCCAGCAAAGCATGGATCAGTTCGTTAATAGCGATGGGACGATCCGCACCTACACACTCGATGATTACAATCTGGACAACATACTCCCGGGAAGAAATCTGCTCCTGCTGTACAAAGTCACAGGTCAGGAGAAATATCGGAAGGCCGCTGCGCTTTTGCGCGAGCAGTTGAAAACTCATCCGCGCACTTCTGAGGGCGGCTTCTGGCATAAAAAGATCTATCCATCACAGATGTGGCTGGATGGTCTGTACATGGCCGAGCCTTTCTACGCCGAGTACGCCGCCACTTTCCACGAAGACGCTGACTTTGACGACATCGCACGCCAGTTTGTTTTGATGGAACGTCACGCCAGAGATGCCAGGACTGGGTTGCTCTACCATGGCTGGGATGAGTCTCGAAAACAACGCTGGGCTAATCCGACCACCGGACGTTCACCAAACTTTTGGGGCAGAGCGATGGGCTGGTATGGGATGGCCCTCGCGGACACGTTGGATTACTTTCCGCAAGGACATCCACAACGAGATGAGTTAATTGCAATTCTCATCCGTTTTGGTGCAGCAATTGAAAAGTATCAGGATAAAAAAACGGGCCTGTGGTATCAGGTGTTGGACAAGGGTTCTGGGAAGGGGAACTACCTGGAAGCGTCTGCCTCATGCATGTTTGTCTATGCGCTGGCAAAGGGTGTTCGTAGTGGTTATTTGCCAGCAACGTATCTTCAAGTGGCGCAGAAAGGATACAAAGGAATCGTAGATCATTTCATCAAGACCGACGCAAGAGGTCAGGTGAATCTTGACGGCACGGTGAGTGTTGCCGGACTGGGAGGCAATCCTTATCGTGACGGAAGTTACCAGTATTACCTCAGCGAAAGAGTTGTTACCAATGACCCAAAGGGTGTCGGCGCATTCCTGCTGGCGAGCAACCAAATGGAGATGCAGGTTATACTGAGAAACACATCGCATGAGTGAATCCAATCCAAGCATTTTCAAAACCATTGACGCAGAGCGGCGTGGGACCAGTTTTGACGAGGTGGTTGCGCAGCTACGCGAGATGATTCATAGCGGCGAACTGCGACCGGGAGACAGGTTGCCGCCGGAAAGAGACCTGGCGAAGCTGCTCGGTGTCAGTCGCCCCACTTTACGCGCAGTAATCAGTTCGCTGGCTGCTGTAGGCGTACTACAGCCGCGCAGAGGAGCAGGTACTTTTGTTGTTGAATCTGAAGGACCACCGGCTCTCGATAGCAGCCCGTTGCGATTGATGGCCGCACTGCAGCGCTTCACACCGGCCGAGATGTTCGAGGCCCGACGATCGCTGGAGATGGCGATCGCGGGATTTGCGGCAGACCGGGCGACAGGTGATCAGATGGCCACGATGTCTGAGGAGTTGACGGGCATGTTCGCCTCACTCGACGAGCCCGAGCAGTTTCTGCTCCACGACATGCGTTTCCACCAGATGGTTGCGGCGGCATCGGGAAATCGGATTCTCACGGCGTTGATGAACATGGTGGCGAGTATTCTGTTTGAGGTTCGAAGCAAGACTGTTCGGCGCGCACGGGACCTCAAGGAATCGGCGGAGATGCATCGCAACATCTATCGAGCAATCCGTGAGCGCAACGCGGCAGCAGCGCGCGACGCCATGCGTGACCACCTGATGCTCGCGCAAAGAGCTCAGGAAGAGGAAGAGTCAGTCGAAGGGTCGGAAGCGGCAAGTGACAAAGATCCCAAGGGCTATTAACTTCCATTGAACGAGCGAAATCGATTTTCCATTTTCCAATCGCCATTTCCCATTTTCCATTGGGTCATCCTGAGTTGCGTGCTTTGCGCACAATCTCAACAAACTGACGTGCTCGTTCAGTGATCACGCTATCCTGGTCCTCACGAATGGCTTTGATATCCACGAGGTCGGCGCCGACGCCTAGCGCGCTCGCTCCGGCCTTAATAAAGTCGGCCGCGGTTTTTAGAGATACGCCGCCAGTCGGCACTAATTCAATTTGGGGTAGAGGAGCTTTAAGCGCCTTGATGTAGCTTGCGCCGCCGAGAGCACCGGCAGGAAAAACTTTGACGAAATCGGCTCCCGCCGTCCAGGCTTGGACCACCTCGGTCGGCGTAAGAGCCCCGGGCAGCACAGCTACGCCGTAACGACGGCAGCAGCCAATAGTGTCCAGATTAAGTGAAGGACTAACGATGAACTGCGCCCCATTCAAAATACAGGCTCGCGCCGTTTCGGCATCGAGTACTGTGCCGGCACCTATTACAGCTTCGGCGCTGTAGCGCGCGGCTACTTGCTCAATTACTCCAAGAGCGCCGGGAACCGTCATCGTTATTTCCAGCACCGAAACACCGCCTTCGCGAATAGCATCAATCGCACGCATCGCTTCATCAGCAGAACCCGCGCGCACGACCGGAATAATCCCAGTGTCTCTAATTCGTTGAATGACTGCTGGTTTGTCCATCATGCATTATCTTGCTACGCGAGCGGTGCCGCCTTTCATCACGCGCTCGACATCCGCTAGTGTTGCCATTGTGGTATCGCCCGGCGTCGTCATTGCGAGCGCACCGTGGGCGGCGCCGCATTCGACTGCCCACTGCAGCCCGCGTTCCGTCAACAAGCCATAGATCAATCCCGAAGCGAACGAGTCGCCGCCTCCGATGCGATCGAAGATCTCGAGATTCTCGCGAATAGGCGCTTGATATAGCTTTCCTTCGGCGTAACAGACCGCGCCCCAGTCATTCAGGCTGGCGGTTTTGGCGTTTCTTAGCGTTGTAACAACGACGCGGAAGTTTGGAAATTCTTTGACCGCCCGGCGAATCATCCGCTCGAACGTTGCTGGATCGAGTTTAGAATGATGCTCATCCTGACCTTCGACTTCAAAGCCTAGTGCCGCAGTGAAGTCCTCTTCGTTGCCGATCATGACATCCACAAGAGGGGCGAGTTCACGATTGACAGCCACTGCTTTTTCTCGCCCTCCGATCGATCGCCAGAGCGAGTCTCGATAATTCAAATCATAAGAGATCATGGTTCCGTGACGCTTCGCGGATTCCATGGCTTCGCGCGCGACTGCAGGAGTAGTTTCGGATAGGGCACAAAAAATCCCGCCGGTGTGGAACCAACGCGCGCCTTCTGAACCGAAGATCTTGTCCCAATCGATCTCGCCGGGTTTGAGTTGCGAAACGGCCGTGTGGCCACGATCAGAACAACCTACAGCCGCTCTTACGCCAAAGCCACGTTCAGTGAAGTTGAGCCCGTTTCGGGCGTCACGGCCGACGCCATCGTATTTCATCCAGCGCACGTGCGATTGGTCCACTCCACCCTGGTAGATCAAGTCCTGCACGAGCCTGCCGACTGGATTGTCAGCCAGGGCGGTAACGACCGCAGTTTCCATGTTAAAACAACGTTTCAGACCTCGCGCAACGTTGTATTCACCCCCGCCTTCCCAGACTTGGAAGGTGCGCGTTGTATGAATGCGTCCATCCCCCGGATCGAGTCGCAGCATTACTTCGCCAAGCGAGATCAGATCCCAGCGACAGTCTGATTTTTGTCTGATCTTCAGATGGCCCATGGTTTTAAACTAGGCACTTTGGCGCGCTGGGAATCCTCTCTGACGCAAATAATTTCTATGTCCTCACTCCGTAGGAGTGACATGTTTATAGCATCGAGCACCATAAAAGACCGTGCGCCGTTCGGAGGGGCGGAATGTTACTAGATGAGTACCTGTCAACTTGAGTTCCGCCCCTCCGAACGGCGTCGGCGGAAGGGGGACTCCGGCCATTAAACATTTCAGCCCTACGGGGTGCCACTTGGGCCACATGGCTCGGCTCGTCTACGTTACGACTTCAAAAACTTGCGTAAGAAAACAAGAAATTATGGCTTAGTATTAGAGCTACCCACCCGTTAAATTAGACAGCACTGGCTCGCTGAACGCTCCGCATCGCAACTCGGTTAGCCCGCCTTCCGGGATCCGAAGCCCGACCTTGCGAGCAGCAATCCTGCGATTACCCCGACCGCGATACCGACCAGGCCGCCTGACATCATGTATTCGAACAGAGTCTGACCGGCGACTCTGGAAATTAGTCCCGTGCACCATCCGAGGAACGAGCCGAAGATGAGCCCGATAAAGCCGAACCCGATAAAGGTACCCAATGACAGGATTCGGGACGGGACACTCTCGATGTCATCAACTTGTTCGAGTCGCGGCGCGAGCAGGTGCATGATCAAAAGCGCAATCAAATACGCTGTCCCAGCCATCACAAAGACGATGCTGTAATTTCCGCCGGTGCTCTGCAGAATGTACCCCACCGCAACCGCCATAGTGGCCCCGCCCAACGCACCCGCAAAGCCGCCAATGCCCACAACGGAACCAACGGCCCGCCGCGGAAACATGTCAGAGGTTGTCGTGAAAAGATTTGCCGACCAGCCCTGATGCGCCGCTGCTGCCAAACCAACAAGCGCCACGGCCCCCCAGAGATTTTTTACATTCGAGGCAAAGATAATCGGAGTCACCGCAAGAGCACAGATTAGCATAGCCGTCTTGCGGGCGCGGTTGATGGTCCAGCCACGTTTGATAAACGTCGAGGAGAGCCAACCGCCGCCAATACTGCCGACGTCGGCGACGACATAGATGGCGACTAGCGGGGGGCCGACGGTTGTGAGGTCAAGTCCGTGATTGTCACGCAGGAAGTTAGGTATCCAGTACAGGTAAAACCACCATACGGGATCCGTCAGGTACTTTGCGATAGCGAACGCAGAAGTCTGTCGACGCGGAATCAGCTTTATCCAGGGCACCTTCATCGCAGGCGGATCAGGTGGATCGCTTTGGATGTGCGCAAGTTCGTTCTTTGAGACCCGCGTATGGACTTCGGGGCGCGCATAGAGCGGTAGCCATAACGCCAGCCACAGAAAGCCAAATGCTCCCGTCATGATAAATGCCCATTGCCAGCCCCAATGATTAGCGATCCACGGAACCGTAAGTGGCGCTATAATCGCGCCCACGTTTGATCCAGCGTTGAAAATGCCCGTGGCGAAAGCGCGCTCTTTCTTCGGAAACCATTCGGCGACGGTTTTGATTGCCGCAGGAAAGTTTCCCGCTTCACCGACGCCCAACGCAGCTCGGGCCACGCCAAAGCCGAAAGGCGTACGCGCGAGGGCATGAGCCATCGCCGCCAGACTCCACCAAACTATCGCGCAAGCATAGCCAAGCTTAGTGCCGACCCTGTCCATCAGTCGACCCGCAATGAGCAGACCGAAGGCGTATGCGGCATTAAAGGCGGCGACGATGTTCCCGTAGTCTACCTCACTCCAACCGATCGCAATTTTGAGGTCTTTGGAAAGGATGCCAAGCACCTGCCGGTCAATGTAGTTGACGGTGGTGGCGAAAAACAGGAGTCCGCAGATGCCCCAACGATAACGCCCGATGCGGGCACCAACTTCTTCAAGAGCAACTATCGCCGCGGCAGTAGCGCTGGATCCGGCCGACTCGGGCGGCGAAACTACAGACTCTGATTTCGGAAGAGTTGCGGGATCGATGGTTTCACTTATGTCGCTCATCTTTTAGTCTCCTGCTAACAGATGCTCAGCGGATCCATTCAAGTGAGATAAACAAAACTAAGAAATTGTGCGCAGTCAAACCTCTGGTAAAGTTGCTTAAGAGTACACATTCGGCCATTTGTTACACAGATAGTACACCAGGTAACGAGTAGTCGTGCCCTTGAATATTGATGCGAATCTCCGGCCAGTCAGGACTGGAAGTGATGGTCTCTATTCGATCAGCAAAAGCGATTACCGTCTCTTCGGTCTTGGTGCCGGTGATTGATGGATTCCATGCAAATGCCTGCTGGGCCTTGACAGTCTCGGAAGCCTTCGGATGAGCCACCCAATCTCGAGTGCTATAACCACAAGCTCCGCCCTGGTGATGCAAACGTTCTTCACCAGGAAAACCTGCCATTGCGTAAGCTCGTGCCGCTACCTCGTAAAGCTCAGCGCCGGTAGCGCCGGGACGCGTTGCCGCGAAAAGATTTGCGTTGACAGTGGCGGCGGCGATTGTTTTTTGCTCTAACTCGGAAGGCATACGTCCGGCATAGACTATTCGCGTTAATGAAACAATCAAGCCATGGCGGCGCGCGCACACCACAATCATCAAGGCCCTTTCCCAGCGAAGCTCAGTCGCCAAAGGATGGCGAAGCTTTTGTAGTCTTTGATCGGCGGCGGCTAGACCGACTACCGTGTATATGTTCGAGGCGGCCAAAGCATCGGTGGCCCCTCGCAGTATCTCCCTCTCGGTTTGACCAGGTTTGACCGATCTCGCCAGGGTTCCAATAGCCTGCCCCGCATCACGACCTAGCAGTCGAAATCGCTCAATCTCTTCTGTCGTGAGCCGATAACGACACGGAGCCAGAGCAGACTCGACTACCTTGCAGGCTGTTCCCATTGGTAGATCGGAACCCACTGGTTTCTTGTCTGGCGTTAACGATACGGCACGCTGGATTAGAAAATCGGGTATCGCTTTTTCTTCTTCCCACGGAAACTCAATCGGCTCAAAATCGTGAGCGGAAACCTCCTCCGCCAGGAGGCGGGGCATCTCGATACGGTTCGCCAGGAGATATCTTTTCCCGTCATTGCGAACGAAGATCGCTGCCGCGCCAGATTCACGAGTCAGATCGATTCCGTTTGAGCCGCCAGCGGTCAGCCATGAGAAGTTATGTTGCGACGTAATGAGCACGCCACCGAGATCTTCCGCGGCAAGCATGCGCTGTAGCCGTTCGGTCTTGTCAGCTATCTCTGTCTCTTTTGTCACGGGTTGGGTTTTCGGTACGCACCGACGGTAGTAGCGCAAACTGTTAGCTTGCGTTCCTGGCAGCCACGGAACTTTGCCTGGGACCTAAAATCTGAGATTTGAAATTTGAGATCAAGCTCACTGATTCACGCCGCTAGCCAGAAGGCCACCATCCACCACCAGTACCTCGCCATTCACAAAACTCGCGGCGTCTGAAGCAAGAAAGATAGCCGCGCCCGCGAGTTCCTCGACATTCCCGAAACGCCGCATGGGTGTGCGCGTCAGGAATTCATGGCCTCGGTCCGTTTCATCTAATAGCTTTTGATTCAGAGCAGTGCGAAACACGCCGGGCGCAATTGCATTGACGCAAACACCTCTCCCAGACCATTCGATTGCCAGCGATTTCGTGAGTGACGCGACCGCGGCCTTGCTCGCGGAGTATGCCGCAACTTCATACAAGGCAACAAAAGTCGAAAGCGACGCGATATTGATAATGCGACCGTACTCTCTTTCCAACATATGTCGACCAAACACCTGACAGGCTCTCAGCGCTCCGGTCAAATTCGTTTCGATGATGTCGTTCCAGTCGTCCTCAGAAAAATCAAGTGTAGGGGCACGCTTAGTTCGGCCTGCGGAGTTGACCAGAATATCAACCTTGCCAAAGGTCTTGACGCTTTCGTCCAGCACCTGCTGCAAGGAATTTCGGTCGGAAACATCCGAAGCGATGCGAAGGGAGCGTCGTCCCCGTTGTTCAATTTCTTGCGCCGCAGTATTGACCTGCTCAATCCGGCGCGACGTTGGGATCACATCGGCCCCGGCTTCCGCGAGTCCGTGCGCGATGGCGCGTCCAATACCCGAAGTGCCCCCTATCACCACCGCCACTTTGCCATTGAGTTCTAATGCTGAATAGCTCATAAGTCTATTAGCGATAACGCGAGCGGAGAGAATGTTTTTACCCGGGGCCCGGTCAACGTTATCCGGCCCCGATAGCTCCATCTGTGGCGCCGATACAATCTAGCGTTGAATGTGGAGAAATCGGACTACAGGTTAGACCACTTATAAAATGAACGCATAGTGTGTAACACCTCTCATGAGCGCCGTCAAGCCCGGAAAAAGGGGGCTAACTACTAACAACAAACAGATTTACCGACCTTGTTAAGTGGCGTAATCGTTCTTGTATTGATGGGGCCTCCGTGGTAAAGTTTCTGTCTTGTCGGCCCAAGTGGTAAAACCAGTCGGCAACACTGGCGATGTTGCTAAAAGCTTACGAGACTAACTAGTTCCAAAGGCGATATCAGCAGTTTTTTGTGGCAAACAGGCAATCAATCGACCCGGAGATATTTTGGTGTTCGCGACCACTCAAGACAGCATAAGGCGCCGCGTAGTTGACGGGAATGTGTGGCTCAATTCGGGCACAGCGGAAGCCCCTATCAATCTGCCGGTCAGGCAATTGGAATATCAGGTACTCGAATCTGAAGAGGCCGTTGGTCGTGCCCAATTCAATGAGATAGTCCAGGCAGCGAGGCTTAAAGAAGCTCCACTGGTAATTGTTTTGCTTGGGGGCCGTGGCGCCCAGGCGCTTCATCGCTTGCTGGGTCAAGTTGCGCAAACGGACGAGTTCGACGGTTTGCTCGGCCGTCTTCAAGTGTTCACGCAAGATGCGCTGGCGCCGATGCGGTTGGATAACGGGTTTAGCTTCGTCAGAGACTTCGAGCGGCTCCTGGGAAAAGAGTTCTTCGCCAAAATTAAGAGTTTTACATGTATGCGTACCGACTCAGATGATCTTGAAAGTGAGTTGGCACGGTACATCGAAAAGCTGCAATCGCTCGGGGGAATTGATATCTTTTTCCTGGGTATGGGGCCAGAGCCAGAGGGCGCTTCTCACCTCGCTTATATCAAACCAGGATCAGGCGCGACTGCCGCGGACGTGGCGGGTTTAATTCCCATCTCCGCCAGCATACTTCAACACCACATCGCGAAATTCAAAGCCGGAGGCAGTACGGTGAACAAGTCGGATGAAGACGAGTGTCGTGCCGCCACGCATATTCTGACGCTGGGACCTGCTGCAATTCTCGGTGCAAAAAGATTAGTGCAATCAATCGTGGATGCGAGTACAGCTCCGGGTAAGCGCGAAAGTTATGCGCGATTATTGACGACCGAAATTTCAGACGACCCAGAAAAGCGACTGGCGCAACTCAACGAAAATCCCGGGCTCTGGATACGTCTACATCCCAATGTGAAGTCGTTGATTCTTGGTGATGTATTGGAAGCATGAGCTGAAATCTAGATCTTATGCCTGATTTGAAACTTTAAACTTGAAATTTGAGATTTTAATTTTATGTCCAGCACTCAGATCCCACAAGCTTCGCTAATTAGTGATTACGCGATAATCGTCGACGACGCCGATAATGTTGCGGTGGTAAAAACAGAAACCTCGCCCGGGCTGGAACTCAGCTTGCCCGATGGCCGCGTTGTTGTAGCACGAGCTGTGGTACCGCCCGGACATCGATTCGCCACTCGCGATATTCCGACCGGTGATTTTGTCTTGCAGTTCGGTCAACCAATCGGAACCTCGCTTGGTATCAAGCAAGGCGAGCAGATTACGCACGACAACATGACCAACGAGGTCCCGATCGTTCGTGACCTTCCTGAAGATCTTCACACGCCCGCCCCGGAGTACATTCCAGAAACCGAGCGCCCAACCTTTATGGGCTTTCGCCGGCCTGATGGTCGGGTGGGGACGCGTAACTTCGTGCTCATCATTCCTACCAGCATGTGTGCAAGTCATGAAGCGCAGCAGATTTCGATGATGGCAGAGTTTGCGCTCTACAATCGACAAAAGTATCCCAATGTTGATGGCGTGGTAGCTATCCCGCACAACAAGGGATGTGGCTGTCAGGATGGCTCAACCATCGACGTAATGTTAAGGACGTTATCCAACTATGCAGATCATCCGAACGTCGGTGGAGTGATCTTGATCGATCTCGGCTGCGAAAAGACCAACCTTGCGCAAGTTGAGAAGTATCTTTTAAAGCGGGAGAAGTCGTTTGCGAAGCCAGTCGCCAAGATTGGCATCCAGGACGTTGGCGGTACACAGGCAGCAATTGAAACAGGCTTGAAGGAAGTTGAGAAGATGCTGCCCGAAGTGAACGCAGTATGTCGTGAAGAGTATCCGATCAGCGAACTGGTCCTGGGTGTGAAATGTGGTGGGTCGGATGGCTTTTCAGGGATATCGGCCAATCCTGCACTGGGTCGCGCTGCCGATATGCTGGTCCGTTCCGGCGGCACGGTTTTGATAACTGAGGTTCCGGAGTTTTGCGGAGCTGAGCATCTCCTGGCAAACCGAGCGAAGGATGTGGAGACCGGACGGGCTATTTACCGCATGGTGGATTGGTACAAAGACTACGCGTCAAAATTCGGCGCAGTGCTTAATAACAATCCAAGCCCCGGTAATATTACCGGTGGGCTTCTTAACATCACGATAAAATCGCTTGGCGCAATCGCGAAAGCGGGAACGACGCGAGTTGAGGGCGTGGTCGAGTACGCCGAAACGCCGACCAGTCGAGGACTGAACTTGATGCAGGGTCCGGGTTACGATCAGGAGTCGACTCCGGGACTGGTGGCAGCCGGCGCAACAGTCGTGGTCTTTACAACCGGGCGTGGCACAACCATTGGTAACGCGATCGCCCCTGTGATCAAGCTTGCTTCGAACTCACCGATCTTCGAACGCATGGCGCGCGACCTGGATCTCTCGGCAGGCGGAGTGATTGACGGAACTGAAACTATTGACCAGGTGGGCCAACGCGTGTTTGAGCACGTTTGCAAAGTAGCTAGCGGCGAGATCCTGGCGAGAGCCGAAGAGCATAAGCATCGTGAGTTTCAATTCTGGGCTGAGCAGACCGTGTCGCTCTAGATAACAATAACAGATTACGCAGATTACACAGACTAGGAAAAGAAGGCAGGGGCAGTAGGCAGGAGCTGTAGGCAGAAGATCTGAAATCTCAAATGTCAAATTCATTAGTGAGTCCGGGAATTCACAATTAACGATTAACACTCCTGCCGACTGCTTCTGCCGACTGCTTACTGCTTAGGGGGAGAATCATGAAACGAAACGCTTCAGCAGAATGGAAGGGTGGACTCAAGGACGGCAAAGGAAGGATATCAACAGACAGTGGAGTCCTTGAGAATGCACAATACTCATTCAGTACTCGCTTTGAAGAAGGCAAAGGCACGAATCCAGAAGAGTTGATTGCTGCCGCACATGCCGGTTGTTTCTCAATGGCACTTTCAGGTCAACTGGGCAATGCCGGACTCACCGCCGACACTATTAAAACGATCGCCAGTGTCACTCTTGAGAAAACTGATGCGGGCTTTACCATTACAAAGGTGCATCTGGATGTAGCCGCCAGGGTACCTGGGGCAACTCAAGAAGGGTTCGACACCGCTGCCAATAACGCGAAGGCTGGGTGTCCGATATCGCGTTTATTGAAAGCTGAGATCACGATGGACGCCCGACTCGAAGGGTAAGCACGTCGGTTTGCTTTAATAAGTGAAACTCTCAACGTGTCCTCCGTTCTAACATCTCCGGCCATTGGCAAAGGCTCGGCAGAGCTCGAGCTAGCCGAAACAGAGTTGTCTGAGATCGTCGAGCAAGCGCTCGATGCAATCGGGCCCGGCGAACGTGTGTTGGCAATCATTCCGGATAAGACTCGCGACGACAACACTGACGTTCTCTTTCCCTTCGCGGCGCAAACGCTGGCCGGCAGGGGCGTATCTCAATTCGACGCCCTGGTGGCGCAGGGAACGCACCCGCCGATGACCCAGGAGCAAAAACTCTCGAAGATTGGTGACAGCAGTTTTCCTGGTCGCTTATTCGATCATCGCTGGGACCAACCCGACGAACTTGTCACGCTGGGTGAGCTGACTACCGGGCAGGTCAAGCGGATAACGGGCGGGCTTGTTGCGGATGCCGTGCCGGTGCGCCTTAACAAGCTTCTGGCGCCCGGGGTGTACGATACGGTATTGGTTTTTGGCGCGACTGTGCCACACGAGGTCGCCGGCTTTGCCGGAGGCGCTAAGTATTTCTTTCCCGGAGTTGCAGGCCCGGAGCTAACTCACACGACGCACTGGCTTGGCGCGCTGGCTGGTATCGAGAACGTTATTGGAAATGTAGAAACTCCGACGCGCCATTTGATCGAAGCCGCCGCTGACCTCATACCGGCACAGATTATTTCCTTGAACACAGTGTTGACACGCACAGACGACGGTCGATTGGTAACTCACGCGCTCTTTGCCGGAGAGATTCGCGAGGCATTTCGACGCGCGGCAGAGGTGAGTAGCAAGGTGCATATCCGCTACACAAACCGCAAATACAAGCGCGTCATTGCCTTGCTTGACGAACACTACGATGAACTCTGGGTCGGTGGTAAGGCCAGTTACAAGCTGGGCGGCATCATTGAAGATGGGGGTGAGCTGATCATTTTCGCGCCGCATATGCGGGCATTATCCCAAACGCATGGAGCGCTGATCGAGAAATACGGTTACGCTCCATTGGAAAGTGTTCGAGACATGCTCGGGGTCTCGCAGGAACTACGTGAGAATTTGTGCATTGCTGCTCACCTGGCCCACGTCGCCTACGCAGGTCGCATCGACAAAGACGGTCGCGTAGTTCCTCGTTATCAGATCACAATGGCGAGTGGGATCGATGAGGACACTTGCAAGCGAGTGAATTTGGGGTTTATCGATTATCGGACGTTTGATTACGCGCCCCTAGAGTCTGACCCGGATACGCTGGTCGTTAAGAATGCAGGGCGCGATCTATATAAGGCATTGGGACACCAAAGCACGGGAGTCTCACAGCCCGCGTCGCCAACAACCCCGTAGGGGTGACATCTTTATAGCTCAAAGGACCGAGAACCTCCGGCGCGGTTCGGAGGGGCGGAACTCAACTTGACAAGTACCAAACTAGTTTCATTCCGCCCCTCCGAACCGCGTCTGGAACTTCTTAGGCACCGGTCTATAAACATCTCACTCCTATGGAGTGAAGAACCGTCGTGATCAATAATTCATCCTGCACGCGAGAATCAGGTTCACCTACTTAGCGACTCCGCTTTTTTCCGATATCTCCTGGCGAACTACTATTAAGAGCAATGCATAGATGATTGCCACCAAGTTACCTCTGTAAAAAGGAATGCCGAATGGTTGAATTGAAGGCACTTCGACGCGCTTTCGAGGAGGCACACGGAAAGCCGGCAAGGCTTTTTTCCGCACCCGGTCGCGTAAATCTGATCGGCGAGCACACGGATTATAACGATGGGTTTGTCCTGCCAATGGCAGTCAACCGTCGCACCTTTGTAATTGCGGCAGCACGAAGCGATCGTCAGGTTCGGGTTCGGGCGTTTGACGTTAATGATGAAGGTGTTTTTGATCTCGATCAGCCACAGGCATCACCGTCACAAGAGTGGATGGCTTATGTCGTCGGCGTGGCGCGCGAATTGGAGCAATGTGGAGTTAAGCTCACAGGGTCGGAACTCGGAATAGCTTCCGATGTGCCGATCGGTGCAGGACTGTCTTCGTCTGCTGCGCTTGAAGTCTCGGTGGGTAAGAGCCTCCTCGCGCTGGCGGCGCAGGACCTTGACCTTAAAGAACTCGCTCTCGCGGCCCAGAAAGCGGAACACATCTATGCGGGAACTAAATGCGGCATCATGGATCAACTGACGGTTGCGTGTGCGCGGAAATCCCACGCGCTTTTGATCGATTGCCGATCGTTGCAGGTCACGAATATCCTGCTCAATCTGCCTGACGTGTCGATCGTTGTGTGCAACACAAATGTAAAACATCAGCTGGCGTCGTCTGCCTACAATGAGCGTCGAGCCGAGTGCGAGCATTGCGTGCAGATCCTGCAAAACAAGTTACCGCACGTGCGCGCGCTCAGGGACGTTAGCATCGCCGATTTTGAACGTTATGCTGAGCAGTTGCCGGAGCCGCTTCGTCGTCGTTGTCGCCACGTTGTGACGGAAAATCATCGGACCTTGGAAGCGGCGACGGCTTTGCAGAATGGTAATGTGATAAGCCTAGGTGAACTGATGGTCCTTTCGCATCAGTCTTTGCGCGATGACTATCAGGTGAGTTGCGTTGAGTTGGATATGATGGTCGAGTTGGCGCTTAAACAAGACGGCGTTTTTGGAGCGCGCTTGACGGGTGGTGGTTTTGGTGGTTCTACAGTCAACGTAGTGAATCAAGAGCATGTTGCAGATTTCACGGAGTCGATAGGGCGTGAATATTTCAACATGACAAACATCGAGCCGTCTATCTACGTGGTCGAAGCAGACGATGGCGTGACCGAGTCCGGATGGTGAGACTGACAGTGACCGAAACTTTGTTATTGAAGCCGCCGCGGGTGGTATGGCGGAAGTTGAGCTCGGCCGACTGGCGGCACAGAAAGGACATAGCCCGGACGTTAAGCGCTTCGGCGAACGAATGGTTACCGATCACTCAAAGGCGAACGATGAGTTAAAGCAGCTCGCAGTCCGCAAGGGAATCACATTGCCGGCTGAACCAACCGCTCAGCAGAAGCAAGAGAAGGAACGACTTTCAAAGCTTTCCGGCGTTCAGTTTGATCGTGAGTACATGAAATTGATGGTTGAAGACCACGACAAGGACGTCAAGGCTTTTCAAGATGAGACACATGGGGCGGCAGATCCTGACATCAAGAGCTTTGCGGCTAAGACCCTTCCGACGCTGCAGGAACACCAGAAGATGGCAAAAGACATCAACGGGAAACTGTCCTGATAGAGTTTGGTGCCGGAGGTCGGACTCGAACCGACATGAGTGTGACCTCGCCAGATTTTGAGTCTGGTGCGTATACCAATTTCGCCACTCCGGCGTCCCAGCGGTTTCGCGGTTGCTGATGATAAAGCCTACCCGCCCGAGGGCGCAACCCGCATTTAGGCGGTTGGCTAGAACCGGGCAGAGGCGATAAACGCGATGCGCATTTCACGTCAAACCCCGGAAGTGCTGCTTCTTATTGCCGTCCAGGCAGTTTTCTCTTTAGAATGGACGTCCACCCCCTACCGATAATTCTCTCCCGGGAAAACTAACTTGAAAGGGAAGAGCTATGAAGAAATCACTCTGTCTTCTGCTGCTGGTTGTGATGATGCTGGTTGTCGTCTCGCCAGCTTCAGCCAGGCCTTGCGGCCGATTCCGACATCGGCACGGGAATTACTGGCACACGCACTACAGCTGCATTGGTGATAACCATAAACACGGTCGGAGCTTCTGGCAAAAACATCGGGACAAATTGACCACGGCAGCCGGCGTCGGCGTGGGTGCTGTGGTTGGGGGACTGGCTGGGGGCAAGAAGGGTGCAGGCATCGGCGCTCTTGCGGGCGGCGGCGGGGCAGCCGTTTATACCTACGGAATCCGCAAGAAACGGCGCGGCGCTCGCTATTAGCGAACGTTTTCGGGAAGCAACGCGCTCTCAGGGCGCGTTGCTTCAATTTATCCATCACCGCCGGCCCCCCCAGTCTAAGGCCATTTCTTCTTAGAAAAGTTAAAGAATAGCAAAACTTGTTTGCCACTGTCGATAAAAACCGCTAGAATACGCTCGCCTGTAGAAGCGGCGCGCAGTATCCCGCACTCGGGGAAAGCCCGCACACAACCTCGCACGCTGGTTTATCCCAGCGATTTTCCGGGAATTACCGCTTTACCATTTCAGCCGATTCAGGAGTTACATCACATGCCAGGGGACGTGCGATCACGCATTCTCATCGTTGATGACGAACTAGAGATAACCGAGATTCTATCCGATCTATTGAGCATCTCACACGACTGTCTTACCTGTGGTTCAGCCGAAGAGGCGCTGGCGTTTTTGCGCGTCAGAAACTTTTCCCTGGTCATCTCTGACATCACTATGCCGGGCATGAGCGGTTTGGACATGATTCCGCACGCGAAAGAGTTTGCGCCCGACACTGTTGTGGTCATGATCAGCGGAATGCAGACCGTTGAGAGCGCTATCGGCGCGCTACGACTGGGCGCGTTCGACTATCTGATGAAACCCTTCGATCTGCGGCAAGTGGAAGCTGTGGTCAAGCGTGCGCTGGAACACCACGAACTAATTGTGGCCAAGCAACGCTATGAGAATCACCTGGAAGAGTTGGTGGAGCAGCGGACTGCGGAACTCGATCGCGCTCTGGATTCTCTTGAAGATGCATACCGCGCAACGCTGAGAGCCTTGACAGCCGCGCTGGAGACCCGCGACTTAGAGACACACGGCCATTCCGAACGCGTGGTAACATACAGTTTACGACTAGGCAGAGAATATGGGCTCAACAGTGCGCAGATGAAGGCACTGGAGTTTGGTTCGTTGCTCCACGACATCGGCAAGATTGGAGTGCCGGATTCTATCCTGCGCAAACCGGCCAAGCTGACGGAAGAAGAGTGGGTGTTGATGCGTGAGCATCCGATGCACGGCCAGCAGATCTTACGTGGAATTGAATTCCTCGAAGGTGCTGGTCGGGTAGTGGCACAGCATCATGAGAAGTGGGATGGGTCAGGCTATCCTTCCGGACTGAAGGCGGAGGAGATCGATATGTGCGCGCGCATCTTCTCGGTGGCAGATGCCTTTGATGCAATGACCAGCGACCGTGTTTATCGACGTGGCAAATCATACGAATCCGCTTCGCAGGAGTTAGATGATTGGGCCGGCAGACAGTTTGACCCGAAGGTTATCGAGACCTTTCACCGGGTACCCAAAGACGACTGGGAGGAGCTGTACCGAAGGTCGCTCTTGCCAAAGCACGAAGAGTACCAGGTCAACCGAATGGTGAAGATGCTGGAATCACCGGCAGATGCTCTGGTAAGCTAGATCCCGCCGCCATCGAAGACTGTTTAACTGCAGCGCAAATCCAACCAATTGTTCTTAACTTCAAGACTGACGCAAGCTAACAGCTTGCGTTACCGGGGCACTACGTAGCCTCGTCGCGAGCGCAAACTCAAGCCCACGCGACGCGATGCGACGTCGATGCGACGGTATTCACCGGACCTCGCTGAGGACAGCGGCTTCTTTGGACGGTAGGTAACAACATATTCGGCGCCGATATCTGCAGCGACCTCTTTTGCCTGGGCCACCATCTGGTCAGCACTCACCGGTAAATAGATCTTCCCCCCAGTTTCTTCCGCCATTCCTTTTAGCACTTGTTCACTCTTTCGAGTTTCAGCCTCGTAGGCTTTGCGCTGCCTGCGCATGGCAGGATCGAATCGAATGCTGACTCCGTACGAGGGGCTCCGTGTTGTTCCCGGTGGAAGCGTCGGGTCGGTCGCAGTGATGGGATCAGAGCGGGTAGGCACCTGGTGAGTGCCTAAGGTTGAGCTCTTCTTTGGTTGTCGTACGAACGCGGTATAGCTAATAACATGGACTGTCGCCCGGGCCGCTATCAACTGGTTTACTGCGTCGCTGCGATCGGCCTTGCCGCCTGTGTCAACGCCATCGGTTATGAGGACGACGTGTCGGCTACCTTCGGGGCGGTCTTTCAACTGCTGAGCGGCTGCGACCAAAGCGTCGGCAAACCGCGCGCGCTTGCCGGACAGAAGCTTAGTCTTGAGTACTTTCAATACCACTTGCTTATCTGACGTCCAGCGCTGTAATACATCTACTGAGTTGTTGAATTGCATAACCTCGATCGATGAACCTTTTGGCAAGAGGTCGAGCAGTTGGATTGCCACGTCGCGAGTCAAAGAGGTTTTTTTCGAAACTTCTCCCAGACCACTGACTTCGCCACCGGTGTCGAGCACCAGCAGAATATTCGCGGGAATGTGCCGCACGCTTCTTATCTGTTGCGCGACCCCATCTTCAAGCACCAGCACGTCATCCGATACGACGGTCGGATCATAGTGTCCGTATTGATCAATCGCCAGGACTGGTAGCCGCACCTCCTCAGTGAATACTCTTACGGGTTCCTGCTCTTGATCCCGCGCAACAGGCGTAGGAGACGGCGAAGGCGAGGCTTTTGGCGTCCCTCGCTGGGCCCGTACTGAACCGGAGGACACAACGAGTAACAACAATAAGCAGAATGTAATTGCCGGTTTAGACACTTGCACTAGTCTTTCGTGGATATTAGGAAACTGGCAGCTTTGATCACTTCTGGCGGCTACGGCGTTGCCTGTTCTCCTTATTTCGTGCGATTTCGTAACCATATCTACCTGCGGTGCCAAGTTGAGAAAATGACACTAAGAGACCGCCGATTTTCTTGCTTGCGCCTGGACGGCCGTGATGGCGACGGCATCGACGATATCTTCCGCTTTGCAGCCCCTCGAGAGGTCGTTGGCAGGCCGGTCAAGTCCCTGCAGAATGGGGCCGATCGCTTTAGCTCCGGCAAGGCGTTCGGTGAGTTTGTAGGCGATGTTTCCCGATTGAAGATCCGGGAAAATGAGCACGTTTGCGCGACCCGCCACTGGAGAACCGGGCGCTTTCGACTGCGCTACCGAAGTGACCAACGCCGCATCAACTTGCAGTTCGCCGTCGACGTCTAGTTCAGGAGCACGCGCTTTGATGGTACGCGTCGCCTCAACGACCTTATCAGCCAAGCGGTGTTTGGCGCTTCCCTTAGTTGAGAAAGAGAGCATTGCCACTCGTGGCTCGACGTCGAGTAGCGCCTTACAAGAATCGGCGGAGGCGAGCGCTATCTCTGCTAGTTCCCCAGCCGTCGGTTCGATAACCACTCCACAGTCCGCATAGATCAGCGCGCCGTTGAAACCGAAACTCGGGTCGCGCAAGGCCATGAGAAAGAAGCTGGAAACTAACTTGAACCCAGGTCGCACTCCAATACAGTGCAGGGCCGCACGCACGGTGTGCGAGGTGGTGTTCGTGGCGCCAGCTACAGAGCCGTCGGCACGGCCCAGGCGCACCAACATGTTGGCATAGTAAAGTGGATCGGCCATCGCGGTGCGAGCTTCATCGGCCATCATGCCTTTCGCGCGACGCAGCTCGTGAAGAAACGCAGCCATCTTTTCGAAGTCCAGAGCTCGCTTGTGGTCGATGACTTCAACACCTCCGAGATCGACGCGCTCACGTTGGGCTGTTTCACGAATTGTCTTTTCGTCGCCCAGCAGGGTGATGCGGGTCAAACGGTTGCGAGCGCAAATCCCAGCCGCTACGACCGTGCGTGGGTCGTTTCCTTCAGGTAAGACGATGTGCTGCGGTTGAGCCGCGGCGCGCTGGCGAATTCGTTCCAGTATGTCCATCAGTAATTGCAGATTTTCGATTGCCGATTGCCGATTGTGAATTGCCGAAAGTAATCAAATCGGCAATTGGCAATTGGCAATTGGTAATGTTTACCCGGAGTCTAACGAACTCGGGAGTACACGACAAGTCTTTCCGCAGAGCGTTGCGCCATGATAGTTTTAAGGATGAAAGAAGAATTTCTCGCAGCTCAACGTGTTGTACTTAGCCTTAAGATTGGGAGCAGACAATGTCTTCACTTCAGACCAGGCGGCGTATGAAAAACCTTCTGCTTTTCATTCCTAATCTACTCTTATTGTGCGCCCGGCTAATGACCGATCCGCGTGTGCCCGGGAAGGAAAGGGCGTTAATGGCGGGCGCTATCCTGTACGCGATAATTCCCCTCGATTTCATTCCGGACATGATCCCGTTCGTGGGCCAGATTGACGATCTCTATCTGATATCGATCACACTTTTGCGGCTAATGACCCTCACTCCGCCGGCAGTTGTGCGCGAGCATTGGAATGGCGGGGGCGATGTGGTCGAGTTTGTTGGGGCCGCAGCCCTGTTAGCGTCGAAATTCTTGCCGAAGCGAATTCGGCGCGTGCTTACGGCACACGTCGAGGTTGACAGGACGGAAGGCTCAAAATCGTTGCTGGTTGCGCGAGCTGAGTCACGGTCAAATCCAAGATCTCAGATCTGAGATCTCCGCCTCATGTCTTTGAATCCACTGCTCTGAGGCCAGAAAGTAACTTCTCGTGAATGCCTCCGAACCCGCCGTTCGACATTACCGCTACGACATCCCCGGCTTCAAGCTGTGGTAATAAATGCCTAACGATCTCGTCTGCTCCCGCCAGCACGTACGCCGGTTTTCCGTTTTGGGAAATAGCTTCGATTAATTTCTCCGTATCGAGCATCTGCCCTTTCTCTGTCACCTTTTGCCGATCAAACACATTTGCGATGACAACGTAGTCGGCCGCTGAAAAAGCCCCGGCGTACGGATCCTGAAAAACTGCCAATCTCGACGACCAGGATCGCGGTTCAAACACTGCGATCAGACGCCGTTTTCCAAATCGCTGTCTCAGGGCTCGCAACGTTTCTCGGACCGCCGTTGGGTGATGAGCAAAATCGTCGATAATCGTTACGCCTTGTTCTTCGCCGCGGACTTCCGCCCGGCGTCGCACATTCTTGAAACTTGCCAACGCATCCGCTATTTGGGTCCGTTGAATTCCCCACACGTCGGCCGCAATGATCACCGCCAGACAATTGAGCAAGTTGAAGTCGCCAAACAACGGAGTTTGAAAGTATCCCCACTCCACGCCTTCACGAAACACCTTGAACCTGGACAACTTACTCGAATAATCAGGCGCACGAATCTGCCAACGCGCCGTCTCGTCAAAGCCGAACGTCTCCAATTGCGTGAAAAGTTTGTGACCCATCGATGTGACCACCTCGCGCACATTCGGACTGTCCCATCCGGCTATAAGGCGGCCGTTCGCCGGCACGAGGTTCATTAGCCGGCGGAAGGCCAGCTTCACCGCCGCGAGGTCCCGATATATGTCAGCGTGGTCAAACTCGATGTTGTTGACGATCGCGATTTCCGGCAGGTAGTGCATGAACTTGGGACCTTTATCGAAGTAGGCCGTGTCATATTCATCGCCTTCGATAATGAAGTAATCGCTGTCGGTGACGCGAAAGCTGACCTCGAAATTTTGGGCTATCCCCCCGATCAGGAAACTCGGATTCAATTTGCCTTGATAGACCACCCAGGCAGCAATGCTAGTGGTAGTTGTCTTACCGTGTGTTCCGGCAACCACGAGCGAACGCCGGCCGCGAATGAATTCTTCCTTAACTACTTCGGCCTGAGAACGATAGACCAATCTTCGTTTCAGGGTCTCTTCAACTTCCGCGTTTCCACGAGGGATCGCATTTCCCACAATCACACAATCAGGCGTGGGATTGAGATGTTCCGGGCGGTATCCCTGGAAGACACTAATACCCAAAGACTGGAGCATCGTCGACATCGGCGGATAAACGTTTTCATCGGAACCAGTCACGCGAAAGCCGCGGGCATGCAACATGCCGGCGAGGGAAGCAGTGGCCGTTCCGCAGATCCCTATGATGTGATAGTGCATAGTGAAGTTAGGAGAAGTGGTCCCGTCAGGCCGCACTCAAGTCTTCATGGCCGTAGAACATCGGCTTCAGGCGCTCTCGTAATTGAACTGGCACCAAGCTCGCCAAAATTTGTCTGTGCACACGCAGATTGAGCAAGAGGCCAGCCGGATGGACGGCTAAGGCCCGCAAGTAATTTTTGAGCGCGCCGGCGTTATTCCCCAAGCTGTAATAGCTATCCGCCATTTTGAGCATCCACAGCGCTCGACTGCGTCGGCGCACGCCGGGCGGCAACTCATCGGCATCAACTAGTAAATTCAGATGTTTTTGCGCGACGCGAATCCCGCCAAGAAAAATGGCGGTCGAGGGAGTATTGCTGCCGTGCATCCGGTGCTGCACCACCGGCACATCTGCGCACGCTACTTCGCCGAGCAGAGCGACCCGCAAAGCGAAATCATAGTCTTCGCACGGTTCCACTTGCGAGTCAAACAAGCCGATCTTTTCTAAACCTGCTTTCCTCACGACAAAAGCTCCCGGCAGCAGAAAAAAGCGTTCGTTGATCAAACCCGGATAGGCCATGCCTTCTTCAAGCGTCGGGCTGAGTGAAGCAAACTGCCTCCCTTGCTTGTCAACGAACTGCGTTTGCCCGCCGATCATTCGCGCCGACGGGTGACTTGCGGCGAGCTGCAGCAGGTCTGACAGCGCGTTCGGCAGCAGCCAGTCGTCAGAATCCAGAAAGAGCAGGAATTCGCCGCGCGCCTTCGCGATCCCTCGATTACGCGCCGCTGATCTGCCAGCGTTCGCCTGGTAAACATACTGAAACCTCGGCGAGTCGCTGAAAGATGCGAGGCGCTTTCTGGTTCCATCGGTAGAGCCGTCGTCAATGACGATCACTTCAAGGTCTGTGAATGTCTGCGCGAAGACGCTTTCGACCGCTTGCGCAACGTACCTTGCCCGGTTGAAAGTCGGGATGATAATGCTGATGACTGGTTTCACTCTGGCTAACGTCTCCCAGGGTTCGGCTGTAATTGTGTCCTCTTCGCAGAGCTGCAACGGTCGAGTGCCACTTTTTTCGAAGCCATGCCGCTAGCAATCGGAGCGCTGAAGTAACCGCCCATCACGGGTGAGTTTTGAGCCCTTCTCGGATAAAACGCAAACCATGACGTGCCGCTCGTACCGGTCGGGGCCGCCCGTAATTCGGCCGCTGACAACCGGTGTAGAACCCGGCGACACCATCCACTTCGAGAAGGTTGGGCCAGTTGCACTGCGTAATGCGGCAGACAAAAACGAGCTCGCCCAGTGAAACCGTTTTCGAGTCGCGCGGAGCCCGATCCGGTCCAGAAGTTAAGAGCGTCGCGTGCTATTAGAACGCACGGATGTTGTCGGTGCGCGTGGGCGACAACAGGGAAACAATCTGGCGTTTAGCGACTGTGGTGTACATCTGGTACCGACCAGCCTGAGCGGGGATTGGCCGGTAGTATGTCGTTCTACTTACGATTGCCGGTCGGTTGGTCTTTCTGCGCTTGCAAGGCGAGATCCGCCTGCACCATTTCGCTCACCAACTGGGCAAACCCGTATTCAGGTTGCCAGCCCAACACCTTTCGGGCTTTTGTCGCGTCGCCAACGAGCAGATCGACCTCTGCGGGCCGCAAAAATCGTTCATCTGTGCGCACGTAATCGGTGTAATCGAGTCCAACCTCTCCGAATGCACGCTCGCAAAATTCCCGGACGGTGTGCGTCTGGCCGGTAGCCACCACATAGTCGTCCGGCACTTCCTGCTGCAACATGAGATGCATTGCGCGCACGTAATCTTTGGCATGTCCCCAGTCGCGCTGGGCATCGAGATTTCCCAATCTCAATTCGTTGGTCTGTCCCAGTTTTATTTGAGCGACGGTCGAAGTGATCTTTCGTGTGACAAACTCATAACCGCGTCGCGGCCCCTCATGGTTGAAAAGGATGCCGCTCACACAAAACATATCATAAGCTTCGCGGTAGTTTCGTGTTAGGTCAAACCCGGCAACCTTGCTGATGCCATAAGGTGACCGGGGATGAAAGGAAGTAGTTTCCTTTTGCGGGGTTTCGCGAACCTTGCCAAACATTTCACTCGATCCTGCAAAGTAAAAACGGCAAGCGGGCTGCAACTCTCGTAAGGCGGCGAGCATATAGTGGGTGCCGTTTATGTTTGTATTCATCGTCGAGAAACCATCGCGAAAACTCTCGGCCACAAAACTCTGCGCAGCGAGGTGGTAACACTCAACAAACTTGTGCTGGCTTACAATATGGAAAATTGAGGGATAACTTTCAAGACTTGCAGGGTGTAACGTTAGCTTATCGAGCAGATGGGAGATTCGGGTAAATCGTCTCTGTGGATCCTCCAGGGCAACCCGCCTGACGAGGCCGTGAATTTCATAGCCGAGACTCAATAAGTATTCGGCGAGATAACTTCCATCCTGCCCCGTGATACCAGTGATTAAAGCTTTCTTGATCATCCGTTCAGATGGATTCTACCGAGTAATTCAAAACTGCGGATTTAAAAGTTCCATTTCGGTGAATGCCCTTAAGGTAGTTTGCCGATCTCGTTAAGACTACACAATGAAACAAAAGACCGAACTACTAGGGTATTAAACCGTTGGAATATGTGGAAAGAAACTCAAAACCATTTTTCTGGCCTCTTCTTGCGGCCCGAAAGAAGCGCCGCTCCTGGGGCTCCATAAACAACATTCTGACCTGATCTGCGACGATTGTCTTCCATCCCAGGCGCGTCTGGGCCCCACTTACCGATCTAAATGACATAAGGACTACGCCCGAGAAGGTTTGAGCCTCCGTTAATCGTAGCAAATAACTTTCTTCTAGCCGCTCGCGAGGAACCAAGTGCGTGAGTTTCAATGAACTGAAGAGACCGGTACCAAGTCCGATGTCACAAGCAGTGGCTGCCAGATCTAAATCGCCTGCTGAGAGCAGGTTGGTGCCGGACCGATCAAGTATGAACCGCCGTTTGTGGTTAGCGTGGTAGGCAAGATACTCGGTAGCCACTCGTTGTCGCACACAGAGACCTGCTCCGTTCGGAGTAGTATCTTCAAAGCAGGGGATGTTGGACCACCGGTCGTTATCGAATTCCCAAATTGCCAGCCTGCGCCAGTATTTTTGCGTCCATTCCGGAGGATCCTGTTCAAAACTGGGACGAGCTTGGCCGCCGAACGCGCCCAGGATCGGCCATGCTGCCGCAAGACGCAATACCTGCTCGAGGTAATCGGGATCGAGCACGTTATCATCATCGACGAACACCAGGATCTCGCCAGCCGCTTCTTGTATGCCTCGCAGCCGAGCAGGGGTTAGCCCGAGCTTCTCTTCCGTAACGTGTCGGGCGCAGGGATGCCACGAAAGATCGATTCTGGAAGACAGCGGCTCTGTGCTCGCATTGTCTACGAGCAGATACTCCCAACAGTGTTTGTCGAGCGTCTGAGTCTTCAGCGCATTTGTTACTTGCGCTAAGTACTCCTGTCTTGAGTTGTGAGCACAGGTAATAACTGAAAGGTTAATAGGCATGCAAGAACAGAAAGGTGGATCGTTATCCTCAGCGAGAAACTGTATTAACATGTTCCTGGTTACTAAACCGGTAGCGAGTTGAACCTCTCGACTTCCCAGGATTGAAAAGTATGGGGGGAGGCCTTACCCGAAAACAGCCTGGTATAGCTTCGAGCCTCTCTCGTTTTATTCGTGGACAGACAAGCATCCGTGAATATTTAAGTGTCACAGCTGACCTGAACTTTAATGTTCAGGCCTGAAAAGGTGGCGGTATATTTTCCTAACAGGTCTGACGGCCAGCCCTTGCGGATAGTATTGTAAAAGTAGCCGGGCTTGTTGTAGTACGTGCTTCCACTGACGGGTCTTCACAGAGGCTAATATCTGATCAACCAGCAACCCGCCATAGAGAGTTCGGTAAAATCTTATACCGGCCTTGTATGCCTCCTCATAGCGCTTCTCGTCTTTTAAAAATTTCCGTTGTGATTCAAGAACAGTGAATACGTGCTTTAACATCGATCCTATTTTGTGAGATGTGTTTGCTTTGTGCTGTCGCCATTCCGCAACCACTTCATTGTGTCCATAGATCGGGAACCTCCTGCTGATTCGGAGATAAAGATCATAATCGCAGCAGTGGTCCGCAGCCGGCTCAAACCCCTCTACCGATTGGAACACGGAACGTCTGTACATCACTTTCGCAGGCATCCAGATGAAATTCTTTTGCAGCAGTGCAAGGTAATGCTCTTTTTCTACCTCGGGATGTGGCCAAGTAGGCAATGGTGATCCATCAGCCGCAATAAAAGCACAACGGCCATATACAAAGGCGCATTCTGGATGAGCGTTGAGGTGTTGCACGCTAATCCCGAGTGCGTTGGGCAATAGGCGATCATCGCCATCCAAAAAGATCACATAATCGCCTTTGCTCTCTTGCAGACCTTTATTCCGGGCGGCGACCACTCCTTGATTCTCTTGCCGTAAATATCTGGCACAGACATAAGCGGCGGCGACTTCCGAGGTGTTGTCAGTTGAACCATCATCGATGATCGTGATTTCAAAATGCTGGTAAAGTTGCCCTATTACACTCTCAATCGCCTCGCCGAGAAAAGAGGCTTGGTTATAACAGGTAATGATAACCGAGACGAGAGGTGAATCTTGAGCAGCCACTTCCTGGACCTTAGGTAAACCACCTTCTGAAAATTATTTCTGCAAGCCCGGCCTTCAGACTCAGAGATTTGCGATTCTTACCCATTCCTCGATAATGGAACGCGCTGACATGCACGAGGGTTCACTTCGCCCTTTCTCTTCGCCACCGCCCTGCGAATGATTCGGTGATAGATGACGAAGCGATGAGATGAAAACGTTGCCTCGACACGAACGGCGCAATAAAGGCACAGACGAACATCTTCATTTTGTAGTTAAATCTCCGCTCTACGAGTCCCGCTTCTACGAGACTGCCTGTCCCTCTTAGTAAGCTCCCGTGTAATATTTCTTCGACTCCCAGGCACCACGCATCCGTTGACATCAATTCCCGGTTAAGTTTCCGAATTTCGCCACAATCAATTCTCTGGTCCCATTTCTTTCGCATCTGAACCACCGCTCGCATCATCCGGACGTTGTTCCGGCTCGAGCTTGTCGGATGAGACCTGACGAGTGCCAGTGTGCCGCTGGTTTGGTTGTACTGGAAAAACTTTCCCGTGACGGCGCAACGCATCCAAAAGTCCCAATCCTCTAAGGGCGGTAAATCTTGATCGAAGGGACCAACATCAGCCACGGTACCACGCCTGATCAAAGGCGAGTTAACGGCCATAATGTTGGCCCGAACGAGTAGCGGTAATATGTCTTGGCCAGGTCCTGAAACTTCAGGCATCCATGGTGCATTGTCTTCCACCATCGAAAACAGCCGCTCGTGAACATTCTCGGAGTTGAAATACCGAACGCTGCTATAAACAATGTCAACTTCGGGGTGCTGCTCGAGATATCCGACTTGCCGTTCAAACTTGTATGCCTCAATCAGGTCATCAGCATCCAAAAACTGCACGTATTTTCCCTTGGCATTCCGAAGACCCTTATTTCTGGCCGCCGCTTGCCGCTGGTTTTTCTGGTGGAGATAGATGATCCGGCTATCCTCTTGCGCGTAACGAGCCACAACTTGCGGAGTACTGTCAGTTGAATCATCGTCGATCACCAAGCACTCCCAGTTGTCATACGTCTGTGCCTGTACGCTGGCCAACGTTTGACCGATGAACTCTCCATAGTTATAGGCCGGGACGATGACGCTAACGAGCGGAGGAGACGTTGCCGGCGCTGCACCGCCAGCAAGTTCTGAGGTTTTTTCTTTAGTTGGCAGCACTCTTTAACATGAATCCAAATCGGTTTATCGGTCGCGGTTTGGGCGACAAACTCCACAATCTTATCGTTGGAGCGTTCGTTAAGATCAAGCACTATCGGTCGAGGCGGTCGTGATTGAAAGAAACCCGATGCTTGTCATGAGTTACGACAATTGTACCGGCGCCCTGGCACCCGTGGCGAGCCGTTGCCGGCGGAAACGCGATGTCGTACTACACCTCAACTTTGCCTAGCGGCGCGCCCGCTTCTCGCGCTAGCTCGTAGTAGAATCCCAATACACGCTTGCGCACCTCGTCGCGATTGGCAATGCGCCTCACCAATTCCAAATTTCGCTTTGCCACACGGCATACCAACTCGTCATCTGTCATTGCGCGCACAAGGGCGGCGCAAATCTCTTCTGGGTAGAGATTACGTGCGAAGAGCACGTTTTGCCCATCCTTCACCAACGGCCGGATTGTTTCCAAAGGTGAGACGATGGGCAGTGCGCCTGCAGCCATCGCCTCGAACATCGAATTCGGCGTTCCGTCCACAAGCGAGGGAGCCAGCATGACACGGGCGCTCGTCATCGCGTGGAGCGCCTCCGACCGTGGAACTCGGTCGCGAAGCAAACACCCCTGGCGCATTGCTTCCGGCAGTGTCCAATAATACATTCTCGCATCGGGTGTCGTCGCCAGCATCTCTACCTCGCAGGGCTGGATGCGTTCCCAACATAACTTTAAGGCCTCGTATATGGGCATTGCCTTGGACCAGGGCCATTCGTAAACTTTGGGCCACAGGATCATTCTTCTTGTAGAAGGCAATCCGTTCCACCTCTCTGCTATCTTGTTGACATCAATACCACCGGTGCCCGGTACCGTTCCAATCCTGGAGAGTTGTTCCTCGCGGACTCCGAGATCACGCGCGATTCGAAAGTTTTGCGTGTTATCACTAAGCAACTGATCGCATGCTCGCAGCACTTTGCCGATCCTTCCGCGCAACTCGGGGTTAAGATGACTCCAGGCAAGGTCAGCCCCGCCGCGAGCCTGCAAGACCCACTTGGCCGCGCATTCGATCCGGTAACTACGACAAACGTCAAAGTAAAACTCCGCGGCCCCCAACGAAAAAGTATGAATGATGTTTGGCTTCCATTCGCGAATAATTTGTGCCAGCCACTTTTCAGCATACCTGCTGCTGTTCCAACTCTGCTTTCTAGCAAGCGCCACATATCTTTCAACCAAACGCTTTGCTCTCCCGCTGTCGATGAGACGCTTCCGGATAGCAGAATCGAGGGGCGTGCGCTCGTACGCAGTGATATAAGTTCTTATTCTCCAATTCTCCGGTGGCGACACCATGGTTGGCGGAACGAAAAGCCGAACATTAAAGGGCTCGTTTTCCAGGAGGTCGACCCAGGCGTGAGTGTGGGTGCTATCGCCAGGACCAATGAATAGAATTCTGGGTCTACCGGGATAGGCATCAGTGTCGAACGAACTTCTCATTCTCGCAATTGCCCGCGAAACTTAGTCGCTCCCTCGTTTTCCCAAACGACTCTTTGGACGCGCTAAAGAGCCCATTTGTATCTGGTTCCAATTACCCTCATCCGCTTTCCATTGTGAAATAAAATTTTTCAGTGAGAATCCACCTATCCGCTATATCAATCTCTACAAACGTCACCAAGATATCCGGCGGGCAGCCAAATATTCGTGTTCGGGATCCACCAGCTATTAGTATTGATTCGAGAAAAGTTGCCAAGAAGTGCCGGCTTAAGATCGTTCCGCAGAAGCCACCCCCCTGAAAGGATTGTCTTGAGAGGAAACCAGCGCTCGAAAAAGATCAATTGATTCTCGAATTCCGGAGTCTAGATCGCCTACGAATCGAAAGCCACGTGTCTGGAATCTTGAGCGATCAACTGTATACGAGAGCTGATTCATGATCCGCGCTTCAACCAGTTCAATTTTCAAGCCTGGTACGTATTTCCTAATCGCATCGGTTATTTGGCGCACCGATAAATTATCTGTGAGAACGTTGTAGATTTCATTATCGAACAGATCGAACTGCAGGATAAAACGGATTGCGGCAACTGCGTCGCCCAATTCTAGATATGGACGCTGTTGATCCAGCGCGGTTTGCCAGACGCTTAGTGGCTGGCCCATACATGCTTGCCAAATAAACTTATTCACGGCCGTATGGAACCGCATTCCAATCGAGGCGCCGTAGATGGTCCCAAAGCGACCTATGAAAAAACGCAGACCGGATGTCTCGCCCAACTCGGCGAGCAGCCGCTCGGCCCGAAGTTTGCTATCGGCATAGGGACTTTGCGGTTGGAGTTGTTCCGGTGGGCAATTCTCATTGACTACGCCTTGGGAAACGCCATAGACGCTTGTGGTAGACAGAAAGAGTAGAGGGCATTCAGCTTCCAGGCAGGCTTGGGCCACACGATGTGTGCCGATAAAGTTGACCCGCTCCACCTCTTCCTGGATTTCGAAGCTCGCCGCCGCATTGGTGACGGCTGCAAGATGTACAACTGCATCGGCTCCGGCAAGAAGGTTGGCCAATTTTAGGTTTTCATTGGTGACGTCGGCTTCGATAAAGCGCCATTGAATCTCATTTGGCAGATTAAACAACGAGCAGTATCGTTGAGTCGAAAGGTTATCGATCAGCGTGACTTCATCGGCATCGGTTGGTTCGAGTGAATGAATCAAACGCGAGCCGATGTGTCCCAACGCCCCAGTGATTATTAGTTTCTTAGTTTTGCTCTTTAACATTGCTCCGGCACTCGGTTTCCATTAAGGAGAACTTTCTTAAGCATGGCAAACGATGTCTCAAGGCTAAAGTTCGATCGAACCGTCTTGAGGCCATTTTCCGCAAGCCGAGATCTCAGAGCCTTGTCTTTAATCAGCATTTCGATCTTATCGATCCACTCTTGACTCGATTCGGCCAGTAATCCGTTTCTTCCGTCTTCAATAACTTCAAGAGATTGGCCCACGGGAGAACTGATCACACTGGCTTCGCCACTCATATAGACCAATGCTTTCAGGATTCCGCGCACTCGCGACTTTTCTATATTCTGCAATGGGAAAAGGCCGATATGCATCTTGAAAACTTCTTCAATCATTTGGGCCTGGTTATAAGTAGGGAGGCAAGAGAACCGCACTTTTTCGAAGGGCGGGATTAGTCGTTGATCGTAGCCGGCACCGACGATGCGTAGATGAAGTTGCGGGTGCCGCTCGAAAAGTTCTTCCAGAACTTCCCAGATCAGGTAAAGGTTATAGGCTGTGCCCGGCGTGCCAATCCAGCCGAGGACGATGCGGTCATCTGGCTTAGTGCTTAATTCAGCACGTCTCTTGTCAAACTGCTCAACCTGAGGCGTATCTGGGATGACTGTGCAATGGGAGTTGAACATCCGGACATACTTCGCGGTCATTTCATTGTCCGTAGTTACGGCGTCGACACTTCGGAGAACCTCATTGAATTCCTCTGAATTGTTACCTGCTAACCATAGGGCGTCCCCAAAGTCATAGACTATATAGGCATTAGTCTTGTCACAAAGTGCTTGGACGAGCGGATATGACAGTATTTTTGAGGTGTAGACAACATCAGCCTTTTGCGCGAGTTTGAGAATCTCCTTTTCGCTAGCAGTGATTGCCCGATTTAGCAATGTCTGCCTCAGCCGAGTACGTAATAATATCCGCACCAAAAAAGAGTGGGGACCGTCCGCCCAATCCATCATTGGCAGTGGTTGTCGGGACTTGAAAGTGGCATCAAAGCCGTGGCTTGCGAACAGATCGCGATAAACTGTGCCTCTGACCACGCCGCTCGGCCAACGATCGCCAGCTTCAAGAACTACTAACAGCCGCGTCATGCGAAAAAAGGAACCTCACAAATATCGGTTTAGGCACGGTGTGTAATATTCCCTGGTATTGAGTAGGCCTGTGGTCAGATTCACACGGGGAGTCCAGCCTAACGTCGCTTTTATCTTGGCATTGCTGATCACCGCGTCACCAATTTCTATCGCTTGGCGGTCGTTGGGCCATTCCACAAAGCGAAGTTTTCCACCGACGTGGGTAGCTATTGCCTCACCAATTTGTGCGACAGTTATCTGGTTATCGGCTACCGCAAAAAAAACCTGGCCATCACTTTTGTCGCTCTGCGAAGCAGCAATTAGTGCTTCAACACTGTCGCCCACGAAACTAATATTTCTAAGCTGGCCACCATCGCCAAAAATAGTAAGCTCTCGATTCTGGAGCGCCAAACCGATAAAATAATTTACAAAGCCAAAATCGGGGGTGCGAATGTTGGAACGAGGACCATAGTTATTTGCCAGGCGCACGACAGTAGTCCGCAGTTTATAGGCTGTCCCGTAAATCAAGGTATATTTTTCGGAAGCGGATTTGTTAGCTGAGTAGATATCCAGGGGAAACTCCGGATGAGTTTCTGAAACCTCTGGCAGTATCATCCTCCCAATCTGGGTGCTCGTACCAACATGAACGATTTTGACGTCCGGATTGAAACGACGAGCGGCGTCAAGCACATGAATCGTACCCTTGCAATTGACCTCGATGTCAGTTACCGGATCAGTCATCGAGTGGGGGTGCGAAGTATAAGCAGCGCAGTTGAATACTATATCCCGATTCCGAATTGCGGCACTCACTCCTTCAAAGCTGCGCAGGTCGTTAACGATGATCTCGATTTCATTCTCAATTGACTTAACATTCTGCATGTTGCCGCCCGAGCGAGGATCCAGAAAATCGTAGATGCTTACACGTGCTCCCAGCTGAAAGCATCGATGGGCCAGATTGCTGCCGATGAAGCCAAGACCGCCAGTGATTAGAACTCGCTGCCCACGAAGATTGGTTTGATCAGTTTTGAGATTTATAGTCACTAGATGCCACTTCGCTCAAGAACTGTGCGGATGCCGCTGCAGACCGCATCTATCTGAGCCTCAGTAAGGTTAAACGCCCCGGGCAGGTTTATGCCCCGGGCGCAGATATCATAGGCGTAAGGATTGCGAGGGCGATAAACTGCCTCATAACCTGGGTAGGCAGGTAGCGACGAAAGCGGGTAGAAAAAAGGTCGACTCGGGATACCAACCGTTTTCAACATTTCCATTGCCTGTAACTTGTCGATGCCGTAACTCTTGCCAATCAATAGACCGGTTATCCACACGCCATTAAAGCCACCCTCTGGTTCAGCGTTGAGCTCGACATCATCGATACCCGCTAGTCGCTCCTTGTAGCTATCGAAGATCCAACGCTTTCTCGAAATAAGTTCATCGATTCGTTGAAATTGAGCATAGCCTACCGCTGCTTGGAGATTGAAGGGCATGTACTTGTAAGTGATCTCATAGTTGAAATACGCTGGTCCATCAGCCTTGCGGCCGTGATCGCGGAGGAACATACATCGTTCGTAAAGCTTGTCATCATCCAGCAAGAGCATCCCACCTTCACCCGTTGCCAACGTCTTGGTCCTGTGGAAACTGAAGACGGAAGCCAATCCAAAACTGCCCGCCCGTGCTCCTTTGTAAGTCGAACCTAATGCCTCTGCAGCATCTTCGATGAGCGGGATTCCGTGCTGGTCGGCGATGGCCTGCAATTCATCCATCAATGGCATGTTACCAAATATGTCCACTGCGATGATCGCCTTGGTGCGTGGAGTGATGCTTTGCTTAACCGACTCTGGATCGAGGCACCAGTGCTTAGCCTCGATATCGCAAAAGACCGGAGTCGCCCGCAGGTAAGTGATACCGGCCGTGCTGCCAACCCACGTGCACTCCGGTGCGATTACCTCGTCGCCATCGTGAACACCCATGGCGGTGAGTAGAAGGTGGATTGCCGTGGTGCAGTTGGGCGTCATAATGCCGTACCTGCGGTTATGATAGGCGGCGAATTCCCGTTGAAAGGTCTCAAC
>WNFZ01000066.1_pt1 | contig 116603 bp, 115 predicted proteins | sample 5400081 | NCBI WGS metagenome assembly WNFZ01 (sample SAMN13153365, study PRJNA577476) | soil metagenome | isolation source: 80 cm soil or saprolite under grassland replicate 1 | place: USA:California | collected 2016-06-15
CCGACGCGGTTCATGAGCGGAATACCACCGGCCCGCTCGATCGTGTCGCGGACAGCCCAGCTCGCGCGAACGTCGTAGATGATCTTGGCGCCTGGCTCTCTCTCGAGGATCGATTCCGCCAGGAGGGCGGTAACGAAGTCGCCGGGAACGAACTCGCCAGTGTCGTCGACGAAGAGACAGCGGTCCGCGTCCCCGTCGAAGGCGATCCCGAGGTCGGCCTGCTCCGCGAGGACCTTGCCGATGATGAACTCGCGGTTCTCGGGGAGAAGCGGGTTCGGCTCGTGGCTCGGAAACGTCCCGTCTGGCTCGAAGAAGCAGCGCACCGCGTCGATCGGGAGGCGCCCCAGGACGGGGGAGAGCATGGCGCCGGCCATCCCGTTCGCGGCGTCGACCACGATCCGCAGGGGCTTAACGGCGGACGGGTCGATGAAAGACAGGACTTTCTCGACGAAAGCCGGGAAGATGTCGACCTTTTCGGCCACGGCCGGGGTCTGACCCCGGCCGTGGCCCGTAAGGCCGAGGGCGCGGTCGCGGATCTCGAGCAGGCCGGAATCGCCGCCCACCGGAAGCGCGCCCCGACGGACGATCTTCATTCCGGTGTAGTCCTTGGGGTTGTGGGATGCGGTGACGGTGATGCCGCCGTCGAGGCCGAGCTCGCCGACGGCGAAGTAGAGCATCTCCGTGCCGATCATCCCGATGTCTTTGACCTCGGAGCCACCTTCGGTGGCTCCCTCGATAACCGCAGCAGCCATCGAAGGCGAGGAAACACGCATGTCTCGCCCCACTGCGATCGACTTTGGCTCGAATTGGTCGACGAAGGCACGGCCGATCGCGTAGGCGCCCTCCTCGTCGAGCTCCGACGGGTAGTGCCCGCGCACGTCGTACGCCTTGAAGACCTTGGGGTCGAGCATCGCCGAGCGAATGCTACGAGCCCACGGGGAGCTCCGCTTCCAACTGGCGTCTCATGCGCTCGAGCCATTGCTCGTCCGCGCTACCACAGACCCGGCCGAGCGCCGTTCGCAGGTCGCGGGAGACGGCCGGAGGCCGCGAGCCGTCGACGGCGACTGCCAGATAGACCGTACGGAGACGCCCGAGCGCCAAGCGAGCCGCCAGGCTGCGAACGAGAATCCGCGTGCCGTCCGGGCTCTCGATCTCGATCCCTCCAGGACGATCCCTGGGCGGGCCGACGCCGAGCTTCTTCCCAGGAAGAAGCGACCGCCTCACCCCCTGGCGGGAGAGCATCGTGGCGAGCGGATTGTTCGGATAGACGTTCCCGTGGCGCGGCTGTCCGATCGCGAGCCCCTTCTCCCGGCCGCACCGTGCGCAGCGGATTCGCGCCGCCCACCGGCCGCTCAGAGGCTCCACGTAGTCGATCAGCTCGTCGACGTGCCCGAAGGGCGGATGCCACCAGCACCGCCAGCGGCGCATGGTTACGCCGGCCAAGCCTCTGCGAGCTTCAGCCGCGTTTGCTCGAGCGCCTCGGGCAAGACCTTGACGTCGGCGAGCACGGGCATGAAGTTCGTGTCGCCCGCCCAACGCGGGACCACGTGCAGATGGACGTGGTCGATCACGCCGGCGCCGGCGATCCGACCCAGGTTCCAGCCGAGGTTGAAGCCCTGCGGCCGCATGGTCTCGGCGAGAGCCGCGAGACCGGCGGCTGCGAGCCGGTGCAGCTCAAGCGCCTCGTCTCCGTCGAGTTCCCCAAACTCGCTCTCGTGCCTGTTCGGAGCGACCATGAGATGCCCGGAAGCGTACGGAAACCTGTTCAGCATGACGAAGGCGTGCTCGCCGCGGTGCACGATCAGGCCGGCCTCGTCCCCGCCTTCGCGCGCCCGGCAAAAGACGCAGCCCTCCTGCTCGACCGCGCTCTCGATGTACTCGAGACGCCAGGGCGCCCAGAGCTGCTTCACAGCCAGCGGCGCCAGCGAAAGACGCCTAGGAGAAAGCCTCCGACGCCCACGATGATCCCGAGGAGCACCCAGAAGGCTTCCCTGGTCCCAAACCCCGGGAACTGGACGTTCATGCCGAAGATGCTCGCGAGCAGGGTCAGTGGGAGGAGAATGACGCTGACGACCGTCAGGATCTGGAGGCGGTACTGCTGGCGGTGGGAGATGATGGACTCGTTCGTCGACTCGAGCCCTTCGATCACCTCTTTGTAGTTGTCGAGCAGATCCCAGATCCGCTCGCTCGCGTCGACGATGTCGTCGAAGTAGAACTCGAGCTCCGGCTCCGCAGGCAGGAAGCGCTGCGTGTAGCGCTCCAGCACGCGAAGCGTGGCACGTTCGGGCTTGATGATCTTGCGATAGGCGATGATCTCCTGCTTCGCGTCGGAGATGTCCCGCACGACGTCGTCGGAGCGGCCCTCGAAGAGGTCATCCTCGATGGCGTCGAGCTTCCAGCCGATCTTGTCCAGGATCGGGAAGCAGTAGTCGAAGAGGTCGTCGAGGACGTGGTAGAGGAGGTAGCCCGAGCCCTTGGAGAAGAGCTCGTCGCGACGTTCCGGATCCTCCTCGCAGCGGCGGAAGAGATACGTGACCGGGAGCAGCTCCACGTTCGGGAGCGTGATGAGGAAGTCCGGCCCGATGAACATGTCGAGCTCGGCTGCGTTCAGCCGCTGGACGGTCTTGTCGTAGAACGGGAAGTGGAGGACGATGAAGAGGTAGCTCTCGTACTCGTCGATCTTCGGGCGCTGTCGCTTCGAAAGGATGTCCTCGACGTCGAGCTCGTGGAAGCCGAAGCGGTCGGCAAGCAAGGCCGCTTCGAGCGGCCCCGGCTGGTCGACGTGGATCCAGGTGAGTCCGTTAGCGGAGAGCTCGGCGATGCGGGGCTCGAGCCGCTCGGCGACATCCCCGGAGGTCCCCGGGGTCCGTCCACGCCTGATGCGGGGCAGTGTCGGCCGTGCCATCGGTACTGAGAGGGTCGTCGAGTCGCATTCCGAGTACGTGATTTTACCCTCGAACCCTGTTTTTTTGCCGCGCAAAATCAGACCTGACGCTCGATTTTGCGCGGTTACCGCCTCTGCCGGGCCCCGTTCTGCGGAAAATCGCCCGTAAGGGATGATTTTCCGCAGCCGAAATGCGCCTGGCAGGATTCGAACCTGCGACCTTGCGCTCCGGAGGCGCACGCTCTATCCCCTGAGCTACAGGCGCGGGGGGCCTTAGTCTACCGGGCGTGAGATTGAGCCATCGCACCGCCACACTGCGCCTCGAGGAGCCCTTCACCATCTCCCGCGCGACCGACGAAGAGGTCGAGGAGATCTTCCTTGAGCTCGAGCTGAATGGAATCGTGGGGTATGGCGAGGCCTCACCCCAGGAGGTCTACGGCGAGAGTGTCGAATCGGCCGGGACGTTCCTGGACGGCGCCGAGGAGCTCCTCGGCGACGACCCGTTCGCCCTCGAAGAGATTGAGCGCCGGCTGGCCGAAAGGCCGGGGGAGATGGCGGCAAAGGCGGCGATCGATTCCGCCCTCCACGACCTCTGCGGCAAGCTCACGAACGAGCCTGTCTGGCGCCTGCTCGGCGTCGATCGAGCCGGCCCGCCGACCTCGTGGACGATCTGGCTCGGCGACCCCGACGACATGGCGCGTCGCGCCGAGCGAGTCGGCGACCGTTTCCACCGGCTCAAGCTCAAGCTCGGCGCCCGCGACGGAGCCGACGTGGAGCGGGTGCGCGCTGTTCGGGGCGTCACCGACCTCCCCCTCCAGGTGGACGTGAACGAATACTGGGAGCTCGACGAAGCGCTCGAGAACGTCCGCGCCCTGGCGGAGCTGGGCGTCGAATACGTCGAGCAGCCTCTACCGGCGGGGCACCCCGAGGGCCCTCGGCTGAAGAAGGAATCGCCGATTCCGATTTACCTGGACGAGGATGTGCACACGCTGAGGGATGTCCGTGAGGCCGCAGAGCGGGCTCACGGAATCAACATCAAGCTCGCGAAGTCGGGCGGCATCCGGGAGGCCGTCAGGATGGCCCACGCTGCACGCGCGCTCGGCCTCGGCGTCATGCTCGGCTGCATGGTCGAATCGAGCCTCGGGATCGCCGCGGCCTGCCAGGTCGCGAGCCTGTGCGATCACATCGATCTCGACGGCAACCTCCTCCTTGCCGACGACCCGTGGGAAGGGGTCGAGCTCGTGGACGGTGTCCAACTTCCATCCGAGCAGCCGGGTCTGGGTGTCAGAGAAGCGGTATCTCGTACTAGCTGAGGGCAAGGCGCTCGACCCGCATTACGGGAAGACGGCGCGCGGCGTCATCCTCTACGGGCCGCATCCGGTTTCCGCCCTCGTGGACTCGGAGAACACGGGCGCGGACGTCGAGGGGATTCCTGTCGTCGCCTCGGTCGAGGACGGGCTTGCGGTGGAGCCGCGCGCGAACACCGCGTTGGTCGGCGTGGCTCTCGCAGGAGGTCGCCTGCCGGCGGAGTGGCGAGTCCTCTTGCGCGCTGTCCTCGAGGCCGGCCTCGACCTCGAGTCGGGAATGCACGAACTCCTCTCCGAGGACCGGGAGCTCGCAGACCTCGCGCGGCGGCACGGGGCCGAGATCCGCGATCTTCGCAAGCCCCCCGCGGATCTCAGCGTCTCGAGCGGCGCGAATCTCTTGCAGGATGCGACTGTCGTCCTGACCGTAGGCTCCGACTGCGCGATCGGGAAGAAGTCCGTGGCGATCGAGCTCGACCGGGAGGCACGCGGTCGCGGGTTGCGCTCGGTGTTCGTACCGACCGGCCAGACCGGGATCGCGATCGCCGGCTGGGGTATCGCGGTCGACGCCGTCGTGGCGGACTTCCTCGCCGGCGCGGCCGAGCGGCTCGTGGTCGAGGGCGCAAGACGAGGCGACCTCCTCTTCGTCGAAGGACAGGGATCGATTGTGCACCCGCAGTTCTCCGGAGTCGCGCTCGGGCTCTACCACGGCAGCGCCCCGCACCTCCTCGTTCTCTGCCACATGGCCGGCGCGACGGAGATCGACGGGTGCCCGGGCCACCCGATTCCCCCGCTGCCAGAGCTCGTCGACCTCCATGAGGCGCTGGCCCTTCCGGCCCGCCCGGCACGGGTGGCGGCGATCGCCCTGAACACGCACCGTCTGGGCAACACGGAGGCGAGACGTGCCATCGACGAAGCCGAGGAAGAGACCGGTTTGCCTGCCGAGGACCCTGTCCGTTTTGGCCCTGTACGGCTCTTGGATGCGGTACTCCAACGTCTTCCGTCGGATATAAGAACCGGGTGAGCGACCCGCGTGTCACCCGGCTGGCCCAGCTCATCGTCGAATACTCACTGGAGATCCGCGAGCGCCAGATCCTCCGGATCGACGCGCCCGACGTCGCGGCGCCGCTCGCTCTCGCCTTGTACCGCGCTGCCCTTGCAGCAGGCGGCTTCCCCTACCCGACCATCGCCGTCGACGGCCTCCTCGAGATCCTGCTCGACGAGGGTTCGGAGGAGCAGCTTGCCTTCGTCTCACCACTCCAGCGGCACGAGATCGAGACCATCGACGCGCTCGCGACGATCTGGTCGGAGACGAACACGCGCTCCCTGTCGCGGGTCGACCCGGGTCGCCACGCACGCTTCCTGGGCGCGCAGCGCCAGCTTTCGAACCGGCGCTGGGAGCGCATCTCGGCCGGGGAGATGAGCTGGTGCGGCACGCTCTTCCCCACGAACGCCCACGCCCAGGACGCCGAAATGTCCCTCGCGCGCTACGAGGACTTCGTCTATGGCGCCTGCCACGTGGACGAGGCCGACCCGAGCGCGCACTGGCGGCTGGTCGCGGCCTCCCTGCGAAGGCGCGCGGACGACCTCGAGTCAGTTCGCGCGCTCCGGATCGTGGGGCCCGACACCGACCTGCTCGTCGGCGTCGAGGGGCGCAAATGGATCGCCGCGGACGGTCGCTTCAACATGCCGGACGGTGAGGTTTTCACGAGCCCGGTTGAGACGGAGACGGAAGGTGAGATCCGCTACACCTTCCCCGCCATCTATCACGGGCGCGAGGTCGAGGACGTGCGCCTGCGGTTCGAGGCCGGGCGGGTGGTCACCGCGGAGGCCGCGCGCGGGAACGACTACCTGCGCTCGCTCCTCGACATGGACGACGGTGCTCGCGTCCTCGGCGAGGTCGCTTTCGGGCTCAACTACGAGATTGACCGCTTCACCCGCAACATCCTCTTCGACGAGAAGATCGGCGGGACGATGCACCTCGCGCTCGGCTCGGCCTTCCCGCAAGCCGGCGGCGCGAACACGTCCGGGCTGCACTGGGACATGATCTGCGACCTTCGCTCGGAGGGCGAGGTCTATGCCGACGGAGAGCTGATCTGGAAGGCCGGGCGCTTCCTCGCCGAGGCCGTCACAGACCCCGCTGAGCCTGTCGAGGCCGCCGAACGTGGCTGATTCCCGCCTCGAGCGCCTGGCCAACGTCCTCGTCAGCTACTCGACCGGCATCGAGCCCGGCGACATCGTCCTGCTCGAGACGACGCCGCTTGCGGCGCCGCTCCTGAGGGCACTTTATCGCGGCGTCGTCGGCGCAGGCGGCCATCCGCAGGTGCGGATCGGGCTAGACGGCGCCGCCGAGGCGCTGCTGTCACAAGGGTCGGACGAGCAGATCCAGTGGGTGAATCCGATGAGAAGTGAGGACTTCGAGCGCGCCGATGTCCGCATCGCCGTGGAGGCCAGCTCGAACACCCGCGAGCTCACGGGGGTGGACCCTGCTCGTCAGGCGCGTTATTCGGTGGCCCGGGAGAGCCTGCGCGAGCGCTACCTCGAACGGTCGCGGGGCGGCGAGCTGCGGTCCGTGGTGAGCGCGTATCCGACGACCGCGTCCGCTCAGGACGCCGAGATGTCCCTCGAGGACTACGAGGACTTCGTCTACCGGGCGGGCTTCCTCGATCGCGACGATCCGGTGGCGACGTGGCGTGAGCTCGGCGAGCGGCTCGGCCGGCTGAGCGCGTGGCTGAGCGAGCGCCGGGAGATCCGGGTGGTCACCGAGGGCACCGACCTTACTCTGGGCGTGGCCGGCCGGACCTGGATCCCCTGCGATGGCAAGGAGAATTTCCCCGACGGGGAAGTGTTCACGGGGCCCGAGGAGACCAGCGTCGAGGGCCGGATCTCGTTCACCTACCCCGCGACGTTCGCCGGACGAATCGTGCGCGGAATCGTTCTGCGCTTCGAAGGAGGCGAGGTCGTCGAGGCGCACGCCGCCGACGGGGAGCCCTTCCTGCGCGAGATGCTGGCCATGGACGACGGTGCGCGTCGCGCGGGAGAGTTTGCCTTCGGCATGAACGAGGCCATTCGCGAGTTCACCGGTCACACGCTCTACGACGAGAAGATCGGAGGCACCGTCCACCTTGCTCTTGGAATGTCGTATCCGGAGAGCGGAGGGCTGAACCGGTCGGCGCTCCACTGGGATCTCGTTTGCGATCTCCGCTCGGGCAGCGAGGTGTACGCAGACGGGGAGCTCGCCTACCGAAACGGCGAATTCCTGCCCGAGCTCTTCTGATCGCGCTCATTGGTGATACGCACCTGCCGCGCGGCGCTCGCCGCATTCCACAGAAGTGCTTGCGCCTGCTCGAGCGGGCCGAGCTCATTCTCCACACCGGAGACGTGACGGCGGCGACGGTGCTCGAGGAGCTCGAGGAGCTCGCTCCGGTCGCCGCCGTGCACGGCAACATGGACGAGCCCGCGCTGCGTGAAGCGTTGCCAGGACGCCTCGTGGTCGAAGCTGAGGGCCTGCGGATCGGGCTCGTGCACGACGCACGCGGTGCCGCCGGGAGGCATGCGCGTCTCGCCGCCGCCTTTCCGCGGTGTGACGCGATCGCCTACGGGCATACGCACATCCCTGAGGTGGCGCGGGTGGGGGAGACGTGGATTCTCAACCCCGGCAGCCCCACCGAGCGACGCCGGGCGCCGGAGCACACGATGATCGTGCTCGAGGGCGGCGAGCCCCAGCTCGTCTCGCTCGCGCCCTGACGTCCGACGATCTCTATACTATGCGAACATATGTTCGGTCGCACTCATATCTACGCACTGTTCCTCGCGTTCGCGCTCGTCGCGCTCGCTCTCTCGACCGCCCGTCCCTCGCGGGGAGCCTCGCCGGAGGCACGTCACCTCGTGCGTTCCGGTGAAACGCTCTGGTCGATCGCCTCGGCCCGCTACGCCGGCGACCCCCGCGCGGCGATCTGGCGAATCGAGCAGCGGAATGGGCTGACGGGCGAGCCGCTACAGCCCGGGACGGTGCTCTACTTGCCGCAGTAGGGCTAGCCGGCCGCGAACGCCTGCGCGTCTGCGATCCCGAAGTCGGCCGGGCGCTTGCTGACGGCGTCGAAGAACGCGTCTACCACGGCGGGAACGAACTGGCTCTCGCGACAGGAAAGGACCTCTGCGAGCGCCTCCTCGGTCGAGAGCCCGCGCTGGTAGGGCCGCTCGATCGTCATGGCGTCCCAGGCATCGGCCAGACCCGCGATGGCGGCGGCGAGGGGGATGTCCTCTTCAGCGAGGCCGTCCGGGTAGCCGTGACCGTCCCAGCGCTCGTGGTGGTGCCGGATGATCGCCACGGAGTCGCGTAGGCGGCTGAACTTGGCGACGATCCGCGCGCCCTCGGCCGAGTGGCGCTTCATCAGGTCGAACTCCTCGTCGGTGAGCTTGCCCGGCTTGGTTAGGAGGACGTCGGGGATCGCGATCTTGCCGATGTCGTGGAAGAGGGCGCCGAAGCGCAGAGCGTCCATCTCCTTGACGGTCAAGCCGAGCTCCCGGCCGATCGAGAGGGCGATGCGCTGAACGCGGAGGGAGTGGCCGGCGGTGTACGGATCTTTCGCCTCGACCGTCGCGTTGAGGCTCTCGATTGCCTCGAGCGAGCTCTCCTCGAGGCGCCGGTAGGACTCGCTTAGGGCGACGGAGCGCTCCCGCAACGCCGTCGTCTGGCGCCGCAGCGTGCTGGAGGCGCTGCGGGCCAAGACGAGCAGGAGGACCCACAGGAGGACGAAGACAGCCCCGATGGCGATCCAGAGCTCGTGCTTGCGGTCTGCGATGGAAGCCTCGAGAGCCGTCGCGTCGGCGTAGACCTCGTATGCCCCGATCACCTCGTCGGACCCAGAGACGACAGGCGCGTAAACCTCGATCACGTCGTCCACGGGCAGCCTCGATTCGACAGCGTCCTCGGCGTCGGCCAGATCCTCGAACCCCGCCTCGGCCTCGCCGGTCTCGAACAACTCTTGGAGATCGTGGCCGACCGGGAAGCGCTGCCCGATCCGGTCCGGAGCGAGCGAGGCCCACGCGAGGACGCCGTCGCGGCGCCAGACCTTCACGCTGAGGATGTCGGGGCGCTCGGCGAGGGTGCGACGAACGATGCCGGTCACGTCCTCGCCGACACGGAGCTGGGTTCCGTCCACGAGACGGGGCGAGAGGACGCCGCTCGTGTACTGGGAGAGCGAGACCTTGGCATCGTCGAGCGACTGCTGGCGCAGCGCCCGGCTCATGATCGAACCGAGCACGATCCCGCCGATTGCCAGCACGACCGCGGCCGTGGCAACGAGTGCCCACAGAAGCGTGAGCGAACGGGCCACCCGCTGGCTCATGGTCACACGTGCCACTACCGCACCGAGATCGGACTTCTCGGGGCCGGACTTGAGTCCTGCGCGCCCTACACTTGGCCCGTGGATCTCGACATCGTCTTCCTCGGGACCTCCGGGTCAGTGCCGACGGCGCGACGTGGCCTGGCGGGCACTCTCGTCCGCCGGGGCGGCGACCGGATCCTCTTCGACTGTGGCGAGGGCACGCAGCGCCAGCTCCTCCGATCGACGGTGGGCCTCGTCGAGCTCCCCGACGTCTTTCTCACGCACTACCACGCCGACCACTATCTCGGCCTGCCAGGGATGCTGAAGACCTTCGCGCTTCGCGGGCGCGAGGTGCCTCTCACCGTCTACGGGCCGCCCGGCCTCGTCGACCTTTTCACAGTCTTGAGGCGGATCTTCGGAAAGCTGACGTACGAGGTCGACCTCTGCGAGCTGCGCCCGGGCGAAGGAAGCGACCGTGGCGACTACCGGATCTTCGCCTTCGCGGTCGAGCACGGCGTCGCCTCGAACGGCTACTGCCTCGCCGAGAATCCCCGGCCGGGGCGCTTCGACGTCCAGACCGCCCGCTCCCTCGGCGTCCCCGAGGGGCCGCTCTTCGGACGCCTGCAAGCCGGCGAGCCAGTTGACGTGCCCGGGGGCGGCACCGTGGTGCCCGAACAGGTGCTGGGCCCGCCTCGGGCTGGGCGCAAGATCGTCCTGGCCGGGGATACGCGCCCTGCGGCGGAGGTGCTCGACGTGGCTCGGGAGGCGGACGTCCTCGTGCACGAGGCGACCTTCGCCTCCGAGGAGCAGGAGCGGGCAGACGAGACCCTGCACTCGACCGCGACCGGCGCCGCTGAGCTGGCCCGTGCTGCCGGCGTGAAGATGCTGGCGCTCACGCACCTATCGAACCGCTACTTCGGCCCGGAGATCGCCCGCGAGGCAAGGACGGTTTTCGCGGAAACAGCCGTTCCGCGGGACTTCGATATCATCGACGTCCGCTTTCCGGAACGGGGCGGGCCGCGTCTCGTCAAGGGTGGGGCGCTGGGCAGGCGGGAGGAGGCCGAGGCGCATGGGGGCGATGGTGCAGCTGGCAGTGGCGAGGAACCTCGCGGAGGCCGAGGAGATCCAGACGATCCTGAACTCGGCCGGGATCGAGTCGGAGCTCGAGCTGGCCGTCGACCAGCATCCGACCCAGCTCGCTGACTCCCCACAGAAGGTGCTCGTCCCCGAGGAGTCCCTCGAAAACGCTCAGCACGCGATCGAGGCCATGACCGACCCCGACGAGCTCATCGGCGGCCGCTAAGCGAGCGACGACCCAGAGCCGCTAGCCCACCTCCGCTGGACTCCGTCCGCCGCCGCGGCTAGTCTCCGCCTCGCACACCTTTAAGCCGGTCCCGTGAGGCCGGAAAGGAGTCGTTGATGGCTGCGCAAGTCGAAGCGGGCAAGGTCCTCCTGGATTCCGAGGCCCTGAACCGGACGCTCGCCCGTATCGCTCACGAGATCGTCGAAGGGAACCGTGACCTCGAGCGCACCGCGCTCGTCGGCATCCACACGCGCGGCGTCCCCCTCGCCCAGCGCCTCCGCCGCCACATCGCCGACTTCGGCGGGGTCGAAGTCGCGCTCGGGACAGTCGACATCACCTTTCACCGCGACGACGTGATGGTGAGAGACGGCCAGGCCCCGCGCCACCCCCAGCCGGTCGTCCGCTCGACGAGGCTCGACTTCCCGCTGGAGGGCATGACGTGCGTGCTCGTCGACGACGTTCTCTCGACCGGACGGACGATCCGAGCGGCGATCGAGACGATCTTCGAGTACGGACGGCCCGCGCGCGTACAGCTTGCCTGCCTCGTCGACCGGGGCCATCGCGAGCTTCCGATCCGCCCTGACTACGTGGGCAAGAACCTGCCCACGTCCCGCGGCGAGCGCATCCAGGTGCAGCTCGTCGAGGTCGACGAGGTCGACCGCATCCTGCTCGTCCCCGAGTCCGAGAAAGGAAGGCACGATGGCTGAGGTCCGTCCATTGCTCCGCGACGAGCTCCTGCCGCCGAGACGGCTCGAGCGACGGCACCTGATCTCGATCGCCGATCTCACCAGGGAGGACGTGGAGCGGCTGCTCTCGCTCGCCCGGGCTTTCGGACGTTCGCTCGAGCGGGAGGTGAAGAAGCTTCCGACGCTCAAGGGGCGAACAGTCGTGAACCTCTTCTTCGAGTCCTCCACGCGGACCTCGTCCAGCTTCGAGCTCGCAGCCAAGCGTCTGTCGGCCGACGTCATGTCGATCAAGTCGTCGGGCTCGGCCGTGGACAAGGGCGAGTCGCTCAAGGACACGGCCATCACGATCGGCGCCTACGACCCTGACGTTGTCGTCATCCGCCACCCGCACATCGGTGCTCCGCACGTCGTCGCGCGCTGGACGAAGGCGCACATCGTCAACGCCGGCGACGGGACGCACCAGCATCCCACCCAGGCCCTGCTCGACCTGTACACGATCGACGAGGAGCTCGGCGGGGTCTCCGGCGTGCATGTGGCGATCGTCGGGGACGTGCTGCACTCACGGGTGGCCCGCTCGAACATTCAGGCTCTTGCGCTCATGGGCGCGCGCGTGACCCTCGTGGGCCCGCCTCCGCTCATTCCGCGCGGCATCGAGGCGCTCGGCTGCGAGGTCTCGTACTCGATCGACACGATCCGGGACGCCGACGTCGTCTACGTCCTGCGCATGCAGCGGGAGCGCATGCTCGAGGGCGCCAACTACGTCCCCAGCCTCCGCGAGTACACCGCACGCTGGGGAGTGACGCCTGGGCGGCTGCGACCTGGGCAGAAGGTCATGCATCCCGGTCCGATGAACCGCGGAGTTGAGATCGACGCGGCGGTTGCCGACGCGGCTGACGCACTGATCGAGCGCCAGGTTCGAAGCGGCCTCGTGGTGCGCATGGCAGTCCTCTACGACCTCCTCACGCACGGGCCCGTCGAAGTAAAGGTCGCGGAGATCGAGGAGGTCGCGTAGCCATGCTGTTCGGAGGAAACGGCCGCAAGGACGACCTGGTCCTGGAAGGCATCCGCGTCGTCGATCCCACGCAGGGAATCGACGAGGTCTTGACGGTTACGGTCGAGAAGGGCGTCATCACTCGGCTCGAGCCCACGGCGGCGACGGCCAACGGCAAGATCGTTGCGCCCGCGTTCATCGACCCGCACGTCCACCTGCGGACTCCGGGCCGCGAGGACGAGGAGGACATCGCGTCCGGCACGCGCGCCGCGGCTGCGGGCGGCTACTGCGCGATCCTCGCAATGCCCAACACCGAGCCGGTCGTGGACTCGGCGGCCGTGCTCGGCGCTCTCGTCGAGCGCGCCGAGGTCGAAGCCGAGATCCCGGTCGGCTTCCTCGCCGCGATCAGCAAGCGACAGGAGGGCACCGAGCTCACGGAGATGATCGAGCTCGCCGAGCGAGGCGCTGCCGGCTTCAGCGATGACGGCAGGCCGGTCCAATCGGCCGGACTCCTCCGCCGGGCGCTCCAGTACCACGAGGTCGCCGACCGCCCGATCGCCGTCCACTGCGAAGAGCCGGCACTCTCGTCCTCGGGCCAGATGCACGAGGGGATCGTCTCGGCTGAGCTCGGGTTTCACGGATATCCCTCCGTGGCCGAAAGCGTGATGGTCGGCCGCGACCTCGCCCTGGCCGCCCACGAGGGGCAGCCAATCCACTTGCTGCATCTCTCGGCCCGCGAGTCCGTCGAGGCGCTGCACCACGCTCAGGCAGCCGGCGTCGCGGCGACGGGCGAGGTCACGCCGCATCACCTCTGCCTGACGGACGAGGCCGTGAGGTCCCTCGATCCGAACCTGAAGATGAATCCTCCCTTGCGATCGGAGGAGGACAGGCAGGCGCTGATCGAGGGGATCAAGGACGGGACGATCGCTGCGATCGCCACCGACCACGCCCCGCACGCCGCCTACGAGAAGGATGTGCCCTTCGAGGAGGCGCCTTTCGGGGTCACGGGGCTCGAGACCGCCTTCGCCGTGCTCAACACGCGGCTCGTCGAGCCCGGGATTCTCCCGCTCGCCACGGTGCTCGAGCGGCTGAGCGCCGGGCCCGCCCGGATCTACGGCCTCGAGCCGCCGCGGATCGCCGTGGGGGCGCCCGCCAACCTCGTCGTCCTCGACCTCGAGGCCACGTGGTGCGTGGCGCACGACGAGTTCCGCTCCCGGTCTGCCAACTCGTGGCTTCTGGGCTCGACGCTCAAAGGCAAGGTCGTCCAGACCGTCGCCGACGGAAAGATCGTCTTCGCAACGTGAAAGACTTCCTGCTCCTCGAGGACGGCACCGTCTTCCAGGGACGGTCGGTCGGCGCGCCGGGCATCGCCTACGGCGAGGCTGTCTTCACGACTGCGATGAGCGGCTACCAGGAGATCGTCACCGACCCGAGCTACGCGGAGCAGATCGTCTGCTTCACGGCGCCGATGGTCGGCAACTACGGGGTGGCGGAGCGACGATCGGAGTCCGCGCGCGTGCACGCGCGAGCTGTGCTCATGCGCCAGGCCGGGGGAGACGAGTGGATGCGGTGGCTTGACGCCAGGGGCGTCGTCGCGCTCGAGGAGATCGACACGCGCAGCGTCGTCCTCCACCTGCGCGACCGGGGAGCGATGCGGGCGGCGGCGGTGTCCGGCGACGCCTCCGCTGACCAGGTCTTGTCGCAAGTGCGAGCTCAGGCCTCCATGCAGGGCCGCGCGCTCGTGGCCGGCGTCTCGACGGAGAAGGTCTACCGCCTCGGGCGGGCCGGCCTCCACGTGGGCGTGATCGACTTCGGCGTCAAGGAGTCGATTCTTCGCCGCCTCGTCGCCGCCGGCGCGCAGGCGACCGTCTTTCCCCACGACGTCGATGCGGGAACCGTGCTCGCGGCCCGGCCGGACGGGATCCTGCTCTCGAACGGGCCGGGAGACCCGGCCGCGCTCGTCGATCGCGTAGCGGTCGTGCGCGAGCTGATCGGCTCTGCACCCGTCCTGGGGATCTGCCTGGGGCACCAGCTCCTCGGCCTGGCAGTCGGCCTCGAGACCTTCAAGCTGCCCTTCGGCCACCGCGGCGCGAACCATCCCGTGCTCGAGATCGGGACGAACCGCGTGCTCGTGACGAGCCAGAACCACGGCTTTGCAGTGGAAGGTGACGGACCGCAGGTCACCCACGTCTCGCTGTATGACGGCACCGTGGAAGGGCTTTCGCTGCCCGGTGAGAGCGCTCGCTCGTTGCAGTTCCATCCCGAGGCGGGCCCAGGCCCGCATGACGCCTGGCCGCTGCTCGAGGGCTGGGTCGAGGAGCTGAGGCTTGCCGAAGCGGCCTGACCTGAGCTCCATCTGCGTGATCGGGTCCGGGCCGATCGTCATCGGACAGGCCTGCGAGTTCGACTACGCGGGCAGCCAGGCTCTGAAGATGCTCCGCGCGGAGGGGTTCCGGACAATCGTCATCAACTCGAACCCTGCGACGATCATGACCGACCCCGGCTTCGCCGACCGGACCTATCTCGAACCGCTCGACCTTGAAGGGGTGGAGGGAGTGCTGGCCCGGGAGCGCCCGGATGCGCTGCTGCCGACTCTCGGTGGCCAGACCGCGCTCAACCTCTCGAGCGAGCTGGCGCAGGAGGGCGTGCTGGACGAGTTCGGGGTCGAGCTGCTCGGCGCGGGCTACGAGGCGATTCGCCGCGCCGAGGACCGTGAGCTCTTCCGCGAGACGATGAGAGACGTCGGCTTGCGCGTGCCCGAGTCGGTGATCGTGACGAGCCCCGAGGAGCTCCCGGACGACTTGCACTTCCCGGTGATCCTGCGCCCGGCGTTCACCCTGGGAGGTCACGGCGGCGGCATCGTCCGGGCCGCTTCGGAGCTCGGGCGGATGCTGGAGCTCGGCCTGCGCGAGAGTCCGGTAGGCCAGGTGCTCGTGGAGGAGTCTCTGATCGGCTGGGACGAGTTCGAGCTCGAGGTCATGCGCGACGCCGCTGACAATGTCGTAATCGTCTGCTCGATCGAGAACCTCGATCCGATGGGCGTGCACACGGGCGACTCCATCACGGTCGCCCCGCAGATGACGCTCTCGGACGAGGCCTACCAGGAGCTCCGCGACGCGGCCGCCCTCGTGATCCGGGCCGTCGGCGTGGACACGGGCGGCTCCAACATCCAGTTTGCGCGCGAGCGCGAATCCGGCGAGCTGCGGGTGATCGAGATGAACCCGCGCGTCTCGCGCTCATCCGCGCTCGCGAGCAAGGCGACCGGCTACCCGATCGCCAAAGTCGCGGCCAAGCTCGCCGTTGGATACACGCTCGACGAGATCCCGAACGACCTCACGGGGACAACGCCGGCGAGCTTCGAGCCCACGCTCGACTACGTCGTCGTCAAGTTCCCGCGCTTCGCGTTCGAGAAGTTCCCGGGGGCCGACGAGACGCTCGGTACGCAAATGAAGTCGGTCGGCGAGGCGATGGGCATCGGGCGGACGTTCACCGAGGCCTTCCTCAAGGCGGCCCGTTCCCGCGAGCTCGACACCGACGTTCCCGCCGAGCTCCCTCCGGGGGCCCACCCCTGGTTCGCCCGCCAGCTCGAGCACGCAAAGTCGACATTGTGTTTCACACGCACAAAGTCCGACCTCGTCGCAAACGACTGGATCAAGCTGAAAAGCACGGGCTGGTCGGACGCCGATCTGGCGTCTGCGTGGAACACAAGCGAGGAGGAGGTGAGGCAGGCGCGCCTCTCCTGGGGGATTCGTCCGTCATACCGGCGAGTGGACTCCTGCGCCGCCGAGGTCGAGGCCCGCTCCAACTACCTCTACTCCACCTGGGGCGAGGCCGACGAGTCGCCGCCCGCCCCTGGACGCTCCGTCGTCATCCTCGGCTCGGGCCCGAACAGGATCGGGCAGGGCATCGAGTTCGACTACTGCTGCGTGCACGCGGCCAAGGCCTTCCGGGAGCTCGGCTACGAGACCGTGATGGTGAACTGCAATCCCGAGACGGTCTCGACCGACTACGACACCTCGGATCGCCTCTACTTCGAGCCGCTGCGGACGGAAGAGGTGCTCGCGATCTGCGCCCGCGAGCGTCCTGCCGGCGTAGTCGTCCAGTTCGGAGGCCAGACCCCCCTCAAGCTCGCCCGCGCGCTCGAGGCGGCCGGCCATCGCATCCTGGGAACGCCGTTCGAGGCCGTCGACCTCGCCGAGGGCCGAGAGCGCTTTGCGGCGCTCTGCGAGGAGTTCGGGATCTCGGTGCCTCCGTGGGGCATGGCCCGCAGCGCCGAAGAGGCGGTCGACGTGGCCGAGGAGATCGGCTACCCGGTCCTCGTGCGACCCTCGTACGTGCTCGGCGGCCGCAACATGCGCGTCTGCTACTCGGCGGTCGAAGTTGCGCTGGTCGCCGAGGGGGGACTCGTAGACCGTTTCCTCGAAGGTGCCGTCGAGCTCGACGTCGACGCGCTCTGCGACGGTGACGAGACCTTCGTCGCGGCGGTCATGCAGCACGTCGAGGAGGCGGGCGTCCACTCGGGCGATTCCTCCTGCGTTCTCCCGGCGGTCTCGCTGGGCCCGGAAACTCTGGCCGCGGTCGAGGAGACTGTGCGCCGGCTTGCACCCGCTCTCGGAGTGGTCGGCCTTGTGAACGTTCAGCTAGCGCTCCTGGGCGGACAGCTGTATGTCCTCGAGGCCAATCCGCGTGCGTCGCGCACGGTCCCGTTCGCGAGCAAGGCAATCGGAATCAACCTCGTGGACGCCGCGTGTCGCCTCGCCGCCGGCGCGAAAGTCTCAGATCTCGACTTGACCGGAGGCCGACGAGGGCACGTCTCCGTGAAGGCCGCAGTCTTTCCCTTTGCGCGCTTCCCCGGCGCGGATTCGATCCTCGGTCCCGAGATGCGCTCCACCGGAGAGGTCATGGCCAGCGCGGCCGACTTTCCCACTGCCTTCGCCAAGGCCGAACGGGCGGCCGGGAGGCCGCTCCCCGAGAGCGGCACCGCCTTCCTTTCCGTGCGCGACGCCGACAAGGACGCCGCTGCGGTGGTCGGCAAGCGTCTGGCCGCGCTCGGCTTCGAGCTGTGCGCCACCTCGGGGACGGCCCGAGCCCTCGCAGGAGCGGGCCTGCCCGTCACCCACGTTCGGAAGGTTGCGGAGGAGGGGAGCGGGCCCACGATCGTCGACCTCGTTCGCCGGGGCCGCTGCGATCTCGTCGTGAACACCCCCGCCGGACGCGGCGCGCGCTCGGACGGCTACCTCATCCGCGAAGCCGCGATCCTCGCTCGAGTGCCGTGCATCACGACGCTTGCCGGTGCGTTCGCAGCGGTCGAGGCGATCGCGCGGGCACGGCGGGAGGGCGCCCTTTCCCTCCAGGAGCGGATGACTGCGTAGGGAAGCCCTCACCGTCGCGGGAGTCGACCGGATCGGGCCCTACAGCCTCGTTCGCTTCAGGCGGGGCAGTCTGGAATCCGGCGTGCCCGGGCAGTTCTTCATGCTCTCACCGCCCGGGCGGCTCCTTCCCCGGCCGATGAGCCTCTGCCTCGCGACTCGCCGGGAGCTCGCCTTTCTCATCGACCCGGTCGGCCCCGGAACGCGCGCCCTCGTGGAGCTCGTCCGTGGGCAGGCGGTCGACGTGCTCGGGCCGCTCGGGAACGGGTATCGCCTCGAAGTCAAGCGCCCACTCCTCGTCGGAGGGGGCGTCGGCGTCGCGCCGTTTCCCTATCTCTCCGAACGGCTCGGCCGGCCGCCGGCGGTGCTCGGCTTCCGGACGAGCGACCATGCCGAGGCCGCCGCGCTCGTCCCGAACGCGAAGGTTGTTGTCGAGCCGCGCCTCGTCACGGAGCTTCTACGGCCGAGGCACGACGTGCTGGCGTGTGGGCCCGAGCCGATGCTGGCCGCGGTCGCCCGCCTGGCGCCGCGGGCTCAGCTCGCCTGGGAAGCGCCGATGGCCTGCGGCTACGGCGCCTGTTACGGATGCGCTGTGCGCATCGCCGGCGAGCTCAAGCGGCTTTGCGTCGACGGCCCCATTCTCGACGCGGAGGCCGCATGATCCTCAACGCCTCCGGCTGCCTCGACGCTCTAACGGCGGCCGACGTCGCGGGGGAGCTCGACGCCTTCGTAACGAAGACCGTCACGCCGCGGCCCCGAGCCGGGAACGAGCCCGTCCGGATCGCAGAGACGGAGGTCGGGATGCTCAACTCGATCGGCCTGGCGAACCCTGGGATCGACTCCTTCCGCCAGGACGTCTTGCCCTGCCTGGCCAAGCTAGACCTCCCGATCTGGGTGTCCGTAGGAGCATTCTCAGCGGACGACTACGCGGACCTCTGCCGGCAGCTCGACGAGGAGCCGGTCGTCGAAGCCGTCGAGCTGAACCTCTCCTGCCCAAACGTCGCCGAGCCCGTCGGCTCCGTGGCCGAGATCGTCGCGGCCGCACGCGAAGCCACCTCCAAGAAGCTCTACGCCAAGCTCTCGGCTGCGGGCGGGGACGTCGGTTCGGTCGCCGTCGCGGCGGCGGAGGCCGGCGCGGACGGCCTCTCGCTCGTGAACACGATCCGCGGTCTGGCGCTCGATCCCCAGACTCTCGCCCCAACTCTTTCCACGGCCACGGGGGGGCTCTCCGGCCCGGCTCTCAGACCTATCGCACTCGCCGCGGTCTTCGTCTGCTTCAAGGCCACCGGCCTTCCGATCGTTGGCATGGGTGGCATTGAGACCGGACGACACGCGCTGCAGCTCATCGCCGCGGGAGCGAGCGTCTGCGCGCTTGGGACCGTTCTCTTCTCCGACCCCGAGGCCCCGGGCCGCATTCGGTCCGAGCTCGCAGCCGAAGCGGAGGCGTTAGGGTTCGGGAATCCCCTTGACGCTCACGCTGTGGCGCACGGCAACGAGGCTCCCGCCCCGCTGCGTCGCGTTGCCTAGCTGGACAAAAGAAGCTAAATAGCAGCGAAAAATTCGCACTTGAAGCGCGAGGGGGCGCTGTTAGAATGGCGCGCCATGCAGAGCGCGAAGACCCAGGTCCAGGCTCCGGTGCGCTCACTGGACCAGCGCATGGACGCTCTCCGGCGGGCGAACGAGATCCGCGTCCGCCGCGCCCAGCTCAAGAAGGACCTGAAGAACGGCAGGGCGCGGATCGAAGACATCCTGCGCAACCCGCCCGGGTACGTGGAGACCGCCAAGGTCTTCGACATGCTCATGGCCGTCCCGAAGTTCGGTCGCGTGAAGGCCGCACGGTTCCTCAACCAGTGCCGGATCAGCCAGTCGAAGACGGTAGGCGGACTCTCCGACCGTCAGCGCGCCGAGCTGGTCGGGCTGCTCCGCCGCTGAGCGACGGCCCGAAGCTCTTCGTCATCACCGGCCCTTCGGGGGCTGGAAAGGGCACGCTTATCAAGGCGCTGCTCGAACGGCGCTCCGACCTCGAGCTCGCCGTCTCGGCGACGACGCGGGCGCGACGTCCCGGGGAGGCGGACGGCAGGGACTACCACTTCCTGTCCGAGCAGGAGTTTCTCGAGCGCGTCGAGCGCGGGGAGTTCCTCGAGCACGTGGTGTACGTGTCGGGACGCTACGGGACGCTGCGCTCCGAGATCGAGCGCATCTTCACGGCCGGGCGGAGCTGCGTCCTCGAGCTCGAGACGGTCGGTGCGAAGAAGGTGCAGGCCAGCTGGCCGGGGGCGGTCACGATCTTCATCGCCGCGCCGAGCTTCGAGGAGCTGGAACGCCGCCTGCGCGAGCGGGCCACGGAGTCGAGCGGGGTGATCGAAGAGCGGCTAGAGGTTGCGCGCCGTCAGATGGAGGAGGCGGACGACTTCGCGTACGTCGTGGTCAACGACGACGTGGAGCGCGCTGTCGAGGAGCTTGACGGCATCGTCACGAAGGAGCTCGCGTCTGTCGGTAGACTGAGCGCCACATGATGTATCCACGCATCGACGATCTGCTCAAGAACGTACGGGAATCGCGCTACGCACTCGTGATCGCCGCGGCGAAGCGGGCTCGGCAGATCAACAACTACCATCACCAGCTCGGCGAAGGCACGTTTGACGACTTTCCGCCGCCGCTCGTCGAGTCGCGCTCGAAGAACTACTTGACGATGGCCCTCGAAGAGATCGCCGAGGGCAAGATCAAGGTCTCGTACAAGTAGCGCGCTAGCGGCGAAAGGAGCCGAGATGGCTCGCGTTCTCGTTGGCGTGACGGGCGGTATCGCGGCCTATAAGGCCTGTGAGCTGGTGCGCCTGCTGGTCAAGGCCGGCCACGAAGTGACTTCAGTCCTGACGCCGGACGCGGAGCGCTTCGTCACGTCCCACACCTTCGAGGCGCTCGCGCGGCGGGAGGCTCCTCACGACCTCTATCCGCACCTCGTCGAGTCGGACCTGCTCGTCATCGCTCCGCTCTCGGCGAACACCCTGGCGAAGCTCGCGCACGGCCTGGCCGACAACGTTCTCACCCAGGCGGCTCTCGCGTTCCGGGGTCCCCTCCTCGTTGCGCCCGCGATGAACGTACGCATGTGGGAGCACCCCGCCACGAAGGAGAACGTCGCCACGCTGCTCGAAAGGGGCGTGGAGATCCTCGGCCCCGAGGCGGGGGAGCTGGCCGAGGGCGAGCACGGGCCCGGACGCATGACCGAGCCCGAAGCGATCTTCGCTCGCTGCCAGGAGATCCTCGGGCACACCTCGTCGCTCGCCGGGAGGCACGTCGTGGTGTCTGCCGGAGGGACGAGGGAGCCGATCGACCTCGTCCGCTTCGTCGGCAACCGCTCCTCCGGCCGTATGGGGGTCGCGCTCGCGGCGGAGGCGAAGCGGCGCGGGGCCGACGTGACGCTGGTGTACGCAAACGGATCGATCCCGCCACCGGCGGGTGTCGAGGTTGTGCCTGCGCCTACCGCCGCCGACATGCGCCGTGAGATGCTCGCTCGCGGGGACGCCGACGTCGTCCTCATGGCCGCCGCGGTGGCCGATTACCGCCCGAGCAAACCGGAGGAGGGCAAGCGCCCGAAGGACGGGGAGATGTGGTCTCTCGACCTCGAGCCGACGGAGGACGTGCTCGCCGAGCTGGGCTCCATGCCGAGCAACGGACGCGTGCTGGTCGGCTTCGCCGCCGACTCCGGCGAACGGGGGCTCGAGCGCGCTCGGGAGAAGCTCGCCAACAAGCGAGGGAACCTCTTCGTCTACAACGACGTATCTCAATCCGGGATCGGCTTCGAGGCCGAGGAGAACGAGCTCGTCCTCGTGTCGGCCCGTGGTGAGCGCAGGATCGAGAGGCGTAGCAAGGAGGAATGCGCTGTGGCTATCCTCGACGAGGTCGAGGCCTTACTGGGAGGGGGCTAGTGGACGAGCAGGCCGTCGGAGCAGAACAGGAGCTGGAGGCAACTCGGACCGCCGAGTTGGCCGAGCGTGTCATCGGCAATCTCCAGCGAGTCATCCACGCCCCGGACGAGACTCTGCAGTTCTCGTTCCTCTGCCTACTCGCGGAGGGCCACCTGATCATCGAGGACTTCCCGGGCGTCGGGAAGACGAGCCTGGCCAAAGCCCTTGCGCGCTCGATCGACTGCGCGTTCTCGCGCCTCCAGTTCACTCCCGACCTCCTGCCCTCCGACGTCACCGGGGTGAATGTCTTCAACCAGCGCTCGAACGAGTTCGAGTTCCGGCCCGGGCCGGTCTTCGCGAACATCCTGCTCGTCGACGAGATCAACCGCGCGTCACCGAAGACGCAGGCGGCGCTCCTCGAGTGCATGCAGGAACGCCAGGTGACGGTCGACGGCGTCTCCTATCAGCTGCCCCCGCCCTTCATGGTCATGGCGACGCAGAACCCGATCGAGTACGAAGGCACGTATCCGCTGCCTGAGGCCGAGCTCGACCGCTTCACCATGCGCATCGCGATCGGATATCCGCCGCTCGCCGACGAGGCGAAGATGCTCTCCGTTCAGGCGACGGACCAGCCGCTCGACCGGCTCGAGAGCGTGGCGAGCGCAGAGGAGCTCATGGAGGCCATCGACGACGCGCGCCGCGTCTTCGTCGAGGAGAGCCTCAACCGCTATGTCGTCACGCTCCTGCGGCAGACGCGCTCCGACAGTCGCCTGTATCTCGGCGCCAGCCCGCGGGCCGGGATCGCGCTCATGCGCGTGGCGAAGGCGCGCGCGATCGTGGCCGGCCGCGATTATGTGGAGCCGGACGATGTGAAGACTGTCGCGCCGACCGTGCTCGCGCACCGGCTCATCCTCGCGCCCGAGGCGCGCTCCTCAGGCCTGGACGCTGAGGATCTCGTACGGAGCGTGCTCGAGCGAACGCCGGTGCCCGTCTAGCCGGACGCTTGGTGTAGCCAGTGCTCACCGACCGCGGCCGCTGGATCCTCGCCTTCGGCGGCGGCGTCTACCTCGCAGCGTGGGGGTTCGGCTCGGAGGCGCTCTACCCGATCGCGCTCGGGCTGGTGCTCGCGGTCGCGGCGGCGGCTCTCTGGGTGCGCTTCCTGGCCAAGCCGATGACGCTGAATCGCATCCTCTCGGAGGGCGAGCACCTCGCTGGAGACGACATTCCGGTGCGCCTCGAGGTGGAGCTCGAGGGCCGCATGCCGTCGGGAGCCCTGGTCGTGCGTGAGCGAATCGCTCGCCTCGGCGAAATCGAGACCGTGATGGTCAACCGGAGAGGCCGCCTCCGTGGCAGCTACCGCATCGATGGCGTCCCGCGCGGACGCTATGCGGTGGAGTCGGTCGATGCCGTGCTCGAGGACCCGTTCGGGCTCGAGCGCGTCGAGCTCAAGCTCCCGGCCGGGGAGTCGCTGCTCGTCTACCCGCGTCTCGTTGACCTGGACGGGCTCTTCTCGGACTCCGGCGCACGCGCGCTCGAGGGCCGGCGCCTCTTGCTGCGGCGCCCGACCGGCTTCGACCTCCACAGCGTCCGGGCTTACGAGCAGGGCGAGTCGCTACGGCGCGTCCACTGGCCTTCGACCGCCAAGCGCGGTCAGCTGATGGTGAAGGAGCTCGAAGACGCCCCGCGCGACGAGACCGCGGTGCTGTTGGACGCCGACGCGAGCGCTGTCGCCGGCGTCGCTCCCGATTCGAGCTTCGAGCTCCAGGTGCGAGCTGCCGGCTCGCTCTTGAAGTCGCATGCCAGCAGGGGCCGGCGGGCAGCGCTGATCGTCAACTCGGCTTCGCGTCCGTACCAGCGCGTCCATTCCTTCGATGGTGACTGGCTCCGGGCATTCGAGCTCCTAGCCGCAGTCGAGCCCGACGGGCCGACTCCGGTGGCGGCGATGCTCGCGGACGAGGCCGGGCCGGCCGGCCGGGCACTCGAGCTGACCGTCGTCACCGCGAGCCTGAGCCCGCTGCTCGTCGACCGGCTCCTGCAACGAATGATGAGCCGGCATGCCGCTACCCTCGTCTACGTCGAGCGGGCGAGCTTCGCCGAGGGCGCAACGGGCCAGCTCGACCCGGCAACGGCTGGCCAGGTGCTGCGCCTCCAGCGGGGGGGCGTCGCTGTCGCCGTGCTGCGCCGCGGAGACGACCTGGCCGCGACCCTCGGGGCACAGCCGGTGGGAGCAGCGGTTGGCTAGGACGATCGTTCTCTACGTCCTCGCCTCGATCCTCGTGGCGAGTGCGTGGCTCCGACTCGAGAACGGTGGCGTTCCCTACGGGAACCTCGCTCTCATGATCGCGCTCGGCGTGCTTCCAGGCATCGCTGTCGCCGTGGGTCGGCGCTGGAGCGCGCTGGGGATTGGCGTCGCCGCGCTGCTCGCGGCGACCTCGGAGGCCTTCGACCTGCCGGTCACGGGTGCCCGCCCAGGGGGTGAGCACGACTTCTTCGGACCGGCGCTCGGATCGTTCAAGGACGGGTTCTTGAACTTCTACGACACGCAACTGCCGTTCCGCCCGGACGACTTTCCGCTCATGCACGCAGTGGTGCTCGTGGCGATCTTCGTCTTCTGCGCCGTCATCGGGGTGCTGCTGGCCGGTCGACGGCCGGTCTCCGCCACGGTCGCGCTCGTCGTCGCCGTGGGCTGGCCTGCGACGCTGGTCCCTGGCGGGCGCCCGCTGGCGGTCGGCGCCCTCGGGCTCGCAGGAGTCCTCGCCGTTCTCTTCCTCTTCCGGGCAGGACCCCGGCCTACACGCGGCCTGGTTCAGGGGATCGCGGTGACCACCGCGCTCGTCGCCGCAGCGGCTGTTGCGTCGACCTCGGGCGCGGTGGCGAAAGGCGCTTTCCTGAGCTGGCAGTCCTGGGACCCCTACGACCGCCCCGACACGCCTGTCGGCGTGCGCTATGTCTGGAACTCGCACTATGGGGGCATCCGTTTCCCCAAGAAGAAGACCGTCGTCTTCAGGCTCCGGGTCCCGGGCCCGCAGCGGAACCTCTACTGGCGCGCGACGACGCTCGACGACTACACGGGGAACGGCTGGCAGGAGAGCCTCGCTCTCGGGGATGCAAGCAAGCGCGAGCAGATCGACGTCGCCGGCCTCCCGACGAAGGCCCATGAAGAATCGAACTGGGTGCGTCAGGACGTCACCATCGAGGCTCTCCGGGACAACCACCTGATGGCCTCGGCGCAACCCGTGCGTTGGCGGCCGCCCGCAGACACGGACGTCCAGGACGAGAGCGGGGAGGTCGTCGTCCTGCCGCGCGCCCTCCATCGCGGCCAGCGCTACACCGTGTGGAGCTACGTCCCCCGTGTCAGGCCCTCCGACTTGGCGAAGGCGGGAACGACGTACCCGCGCTCGATCGACCGGTATCTGGAGGTGATCCAGGGAGGCGCTCGCGTCCCCACGTTCGCGACGCCCAACCGCGACGACTTGATGCACGTCTTCTTCGACGCCACCTGGGAGGACGACTCCCTCATCCAGGGCAACCGGCCGCTCTACGACGTCGCCAGACAGGTCGTCGGCGAAGCGCGCACGCCGTATGCGGCAACCGTGGCCCTGGTCGCGTGGTTCCGGCGCGACGGCGGCTTCCGCTACGACCAGACGCCTCCTTCTCCGATCGGCAATGAGCCCGCGCTCGCGGCCTTCGTCACGCGGACGAAGAGTGGTTACTGCCAGCACTACGCCGGCGCGATGGCGATCATGCTCCGCTTCCTGGGGATCCCCGCCCGGGTGGCCGCCGGCTTCACGAGCGGCAGCTACGACTCCGGCAGGCACGAGTGGAAGGTGACCGACCACGAGGCGCACGACTGGGTCGAGGTCTACTTCCCGGGTTGGGGCTGGATGCCGTTCGACCCGACGCCCGGCCGCGGCCTCCTGAATGCGGCCTACGATCCTTCGTCCCCTGTCTTCGACACGCGCGACACCTCCTCATTGCAGGGAAGCAGCGTTCTCGACTCGCTCCGTCGCCAGGCGGAGCGCGCACAGGGCCGGCCGGGCCTCGAGGGCGTCTCGGGGCTCGGGAACCCGTCGGGCGGGGCCGGGGGAACCACCCTCGTCCGCGACAAGGGCCCCAGCATCGTCGCGCTCGCGTTCCTCGTCCTGGCGGCCGCCATCGGGCTCGTGGTGGGCCTCAAGGCGCTGCTTCGCGCACTTCGCTTCGCCGGCCGGGACCCGAGGAACCTCGCCTCCGCTTGCCGGAAGGACATCGTCGGCTTCCTCGCCGACCAGGGCTACGAGCTGCCGCCGAGCGCGAGTCTCGCCGAGGTCGGCCAGGAGCTAGACCGGTACTACGCGGTCGACGCCGGCCCGTTCGTTCGCTGGGCCTCGGTGGCCCGCTTCGCCAGGCCGTCCGAGGCGGACGCCGCCGTCGCCAGGGCGCGGAGGGAGCTGCGGCGGGTTCGGCGTGACCTGCGCCACCAGCTCAGCGTCCTGAGTCGCTTCAGGGGCGCGATCAGCCTCCGCTCGCTGACCTTGTGAACGGCCTCACCGCCGTCGTGATGGCGGCGGGTGAGGGGACGCGCTTGCGCCCCCTGACGGAGCGCTGGGCCAAGCCCGTTCTCCCGATCGACGGTCGGCCGGTGCTGGCGACCCTCCTCCGCGAGCTCGCGTCCGCGGGGTTCGGGCAGGCCACTGTCGTGACCGGGCATCTCGCGGAGCAGGTCGAGGCCCTCGTCGAGGACGGCTCGCCGTTCCGGCTCGGGGTGAGCACGGTTCGCCAGCCCGAGGCGCTCGGCTCGGCGGACGCCGTCGTACGCGCGCTCGACGCGGGAGCCGTTCCACCTCTGCTCGTGACCGCCGCCGACACGGCCTTCCTGCGCGGAGACGTAGGCCGCGTCGTGGCGACCTGGTCCGGAACCTCGGCGGCAGGTGCCCTCGGGGTGCGCACAGGCGGGCGGGAGGAAGAAACACCGGTGCGCGTCGAGAACGGGCTGGTTGCCGAGCTCGGCGGAGCCTCGCGCGACCACGCGGCTGCCCCGCTTTGGATCCTGGGCGAAGAGCTCGCCGAGGCGCTGCGAAGGGTTCCGGGGCCGCCCTTCGAGATCGCGCACGCCGTTCAGGAGGCGATCGCGGCTGGGAAGCGGGTGGTGGCGCTGGAAATGGGGCCGATGCGCGATCTCACCCGCCCGACCGACGTGGTCAGACACAACTTCCCGTATCTTTCGAGTGAGGGCCAATGAGCGAGACGTACGAACTTTTTCGACAAGGTCGCGAGCACATGGCGGCGGGGATGAACGCCCAGGCGACCGTCGCGCTCGAGAAGGCCAAGCGGCGAGAACCGGACAAAACGTCGATTCTCGAGGCGCTCGGAATCGCCTACTTCCGCATCCGCCGTTTCGCGGAAGCCGAGCAGGAGTTCAGGGAGATCCTCGAGCTCCGGCCCGTCGACCACTACGCGCACTTCGCCCTTGGGCGGTGCCTCGAGAAGCAGGGCCGCCCGGAAGAGGCCGTCAGCCATTACAAGATGGCGACCTTCTTCCGGCCGCAGAGCAAGGATTACCGCCGGGCGCTCGAGGCCTTAGAAGCCGCCTAGGTTGAAGGCGGTCGTTCAGCGCGTCGCCAGGGCGCGCGCCCTCGTGGACGACGCGGTGGTGGCGGAGATCGGCGGTGGTCTCTGCATCCTGCTCGGGATCGCCGAAGGCGACGATGAAGCGACGGCTGCCCGTTTCGCGGGGAAGATCGCCCGCCTGCGCATCTTCGAGAACGAGGAGGGCAAATTCGACCGGAGCGTCCTCGACGTGAGCGCCGACGCACTCGTCGTCAGCCAGTTCACGCTCATCGCGGACACGCAGAAGGGCAATCGGCCGAGCTTCTCCCATGCGGCCCGGCCGGAGCTTGCCGAGTCGGTGTACGAAGCCTTCTGTGCGGCTCTTGAAGCGGAGGGCGTCCGCGTTGCCCGGGGCGTCTTCGGGGCGCGCATGGGGGTCGAACTCGTGAACGACGGTCCTGTGACCATCGTCCTCGATGTGTAAGGCCCTTGGAAATCAGCGCCCCAGGGCTGATCCTTTGCCGGATGCGCGCGTTGCCGACAGGCACGGTCACCTTCGTCTTCACCGACATCGAGGGCTCTACTCGGCTACTGCGTGAGCTCGGCGCAGAGGCCTACGCCGACGCCCTTGCCGAGCATCGGCGGCTACTGCGCGACGTATTTGACCGCCACGACGGGGTCGAGGTCGACACCCAGGGGGACGCGTTTTTCTATGCCTTCCCGACCGCACCGGGCGCGCTCGAGGCCGTGCGGCAAGCACAGCAGGGGCTGTCAGCGGCCTCGGTCCGCGTGCGCATGGGGGTTCACACCGGGACGCCGTACGTGACCGAGGAGGGCTATGTGGGTGCCGACGTCCACCGAGCCGCGCGGATCGCCGCCTGCGGCCACGGCGGCCAGACGCTCGTTTCGGCCTCCACGGCCGCCCTCGCCGGTTGGGACGCTATGCGCGACCTCGGCGAGCATCGCCTGAAGGACCTCTCGGCTCCCGAACGGATCTACCAGCTCGGCGACGGCGACTTCCCGTCTCTCAAGAGCCTTTATCAGACGAACCTGCCGGTTCCCTCGACACCATTCCTCGGCCGCGCGGACGAACTCGCCGTAGTTGTCGGGCTCCTCTCGCGTGAGGAGGTTCGGCTCGTCACGCTCACCGGCCCCGGCGGCTCAGGGAAGACGCGCCTGGCGTTGCAAGCGGCAGGACTAGCCTCGGACGACTACCCGAACGGCGTATGGTGGGTGCCGCTCGCGGCAGTCCGTGACCCCGAGCTCGTCCTACCCGCCGCAGCACAGATCCTCCAGGCAAAGGAGGGCCTCGCCGAGTTCATCGGCGACAGGCGGATGCTGATCCTGTTCGACAACTTCGAGCAGGTGGTCGAGGCAAGCTCCGGCCTCGGCGAGCTGCTGGACACCTGTCCCAAGCTGGATGTGCTGGTGACCAGCCGTGAGGCGCTACACCTCGCCGCGGAGCAAGAGTATGCGGTGCCGCCCCTGGCCCCGCGCGAGGCGGTCGCGTTCTTTTCCGCCAGAGCACGAGCCGTGGAGCCGGACTTCGAGGAAGACGATGCCGTCTCCCAGATCTGCCGCCGCCTCGACGACATGCCGCTCGCCCTCGAGCTTGCCGCCGCCCGGGTCAAGGCGCTCTCGACGAACCAAATTTTCGAGCGGCTCGAGCAGCGCTTGCCACTCCTCACGGGCGGCGCTCGAGACCGACCGGAGCGGCAGCGCACCCTCAGGGCGACGATCGAGTGGAGCTACGACTTGCTTACCGAGGACGAGCAGCGCCTCTTCCGCCGCCTCGCCGTCTTCTTCGGCGGCTGCACTCTCGAAGCGGCAGAGGCGGTCGCGGAGGCCGATCTCGACCCGCTGCAGTCGCTCGTCGACAAGAGTCTGGTTCGCCATACCGGCGAGCGTTACTGGATGCTCGAGTCGATTCGCGAGTACGCCGCGGAACACCTCGAGGACTCGGGAGAGGCGGAGCAGCTCCGAACCTCTCATGCCCACTATTTCCTCCAGCTCGCAGAGTCCGCCGGCCTCTCGCTCGAGCCGCTCGCCGAGCAGCGCTATGACACGGCGAGTCGTGAGATCGACAACCTTCGGGCAGCACTGGGTTGGTGGTCCGAAGCGGAACCCGAGCTCGCATTGCGACTCGCCACCGCGCTCGACGCCTTCTGGATCGTCACCGACCCGTCCGAAGGCATGCGCTGGTACGAGGCGCTTTTGGACAAGACCGCTGACGCGCCCCTCGAACTCCGGGCAAGGGCGTTGCTTGCGTATGGGGGCTCGGCCAACCCGGCGGGCGACGACGCGCTGGCCGAGCGTCTTTATCAGCAGAGCCACGATGCGTTCCGCGAGGTGGGCGACGAGCGCGGCGTGGCCGTGTCCCTTCTCCGGCTCGGCTACAGCGCCTTCTACAGGGGGGATTGCGAGCTAGCCGGCGAGCTGGCCAGGAAGAGTCTGACCCTGAGTCGCAGAGTGGATTACGGCGCAGTGGAGTCCCAGGCACTTGGCCTCGCCGGCGAGGTCGAGTATGCGCAGGGAAATCGTGAGGCGGGTGCGGAGTTGATCGAGCAAAGTGCGACGTTGGCAGGAGAAGTCGGGTTCGCGTGGTGGCGCTCGCGAATGCTGCGAAAGCTCGTCGACTGCAAGCTGGAGCTCGGGGAGCCAAGCGGCGCCGAAGCCTGGGCGCGAGAGTCGTTGCAACTCATCCACGGGGTCGGCGACCGGCAAATGACGGTCTTTGCACTCGCTCGCGTTGCCCGCATCGCTGCCGAGTCAGGTCGGAAAGAGGAGGCAGGTCTCCTCTGGGGTGCGATCGAAGCGGAGGAGGAGCGCAGCCGTATGGGGGCGTGGGCCAAGGAGCGGGATCGGCTTTCAGGACCGGTCCTCGATCACGAGGGGCCCGAGTTCGAGCACGGCCGGGAGAAGGGAAGAAGGCTAACTCTTGATGAAATCGTCCAGCTCACGCTCGCGAGGCGCTAACGACGGGGCCTGCGACAGTCGTACTCGAAACCTAGTTGCTATCCTGTCTGGAACCACATTTCCCCACATGGAGAAATGGGCGCGCGGCGCCCATTTTTTGCGAAAGAAGCCAAATTGACCCAGGTTCACGAGAAAGAACGCCAGCTCCACCGCCAACTCGCCGAGACGGTCGGCGCACGCATCCCGGACGTCGAGGTGCTCGCCGTCGAGCTCGGTGGGCCCGAGCACATCACGGTTTACGTCGACCACCCGGCCGGCGTCGATCACGCACTCTGTGAGCGCGTGACGAACGAGCTGCGCCCGTATCTCGAGAGCTATCGCCTGGACGTGTCCTCGCCCGGGTTCGAACGGCCCGTGCGCACGCGGGCGCACTTCGCTGGCGCCGTAGGCCGACGGGTGGCGCTCCGCACGGACGTCGAGTTTGCAGGGCGCAAGCGCTTTCGCGGAGAGGTCGTCGACGCAGGTGAGAGCGAGGCGACGATCTCGGTGGGCGACGAGCGCGTGGAGATCCCCTACGAGGCGATCGTCCGCGGGAACTTGATCGAGGAAGGCGGTAACCGGTGAGCCGAGAGATTCTCGAGGCGGTCAGGCAGATCGAGCGTGAGAAGGGGATCGAGGACGAGACCCTCGTCCGCGCGCTCGAGGACGCCCTGCTCGCCGCATACAAGAAGACACCGGGCGCGAGCCGGCACGCGACGGTCGAGCTCGACCAGGGGAGCGGAGACTTCCGCGTCTGGTCGATCGAGCTCCCGCCGGACATCGAGGAGCGCTTGATGGACGAGGCACGCGAGCGAGCGATCTCAGAACTCGAGGCGACCGAAGAGGAGACCGGTGAGCGCTCCCATACGCTCGTGACCGACGAGGATCTTCTGATCGACTGGTCGGAGGTGCCCGGCGAGCAAGTGAAGCGGGCCGACGTGACCCCCGAGAACTTCGGGCGGATCGCCGCACAGACGGCCAAGCAGGTCATCCTCCAGCGCATCCGCGAAGCCGAGCGCGAGATGATGTACGACGAGTACGTCGACCGCGTGACCGAGGTCGTCACGGGCATCGTCCAGCAGGCCGGCGACCGGAACAACGTTCTCGTCGACCTCGGCAAGGTCGAGGCACTGCTGCCGCGTTCCGAGCAGGTGGACGGGGAGCGCTACGAGCAGGGGAGCCGCATCAAGGCCGTCATCACCGAGGTGAGGTCCGGGACGAAGGGGCCGCAGGTGATCCTCTCAAGGCGCGATCCGGAGCTGATCAAGACCCTGTTCGAGCTCGAAGTGCCCGAGATCGCGGATGGGCTCGTGGAGATCCGCGGCGTGGCGCGGGAGCCGGGTTACCGCTCGAAGATCGCTGTCGAGTCGCACGTGCAGGGCGTGGATCCCGTTGGCGCCTGCGTCGGCCCGCGAGGGTCGCGCGTGCGCATGGTCGTCTCCGAGCTCCGCGGCGAGAAGATCGACATCATCCCGTGGAACCCCGAGCCTGCACGGTTCGTCGCCAAGGCGCTCTCGCCCGCGCGCGTGCGCGAGGTGCTCGTCGACGACGAGACGAAGGAGGCGACGGTCGTCGTCCCCGACGACCAGCTCTCGCTCGCCATCGGCAAGGAGGGCCTGAACGCCCGCCTCGCGGCGCGGCTGACGGGCTGGAAGATCGACATCGTCTCGGAAACCGAGTTCGCCCGGACCGAGGCCGAGGCCGCGTTCGGGGGCGCCGAGGAGGAGTTCTCGGGCCGCTGCGCAGCGATCCTCACCAACGGCAAGCGCTGCCCGAACACCGCGCTACCGGGCTCAAAGTACTGCGGCATCCCGGCCCACCGGGAGATCGCCGAGCGCGAGGCCAGGGGCGAGGACGTCTCCGCCCAGACCGTTCAGCCGGCCGCCGCAGAAGACGAGGTCGAACCCGACGCAGAGGTCGAGGCGGAGGGCGAGACGGTCGTTGAGGGCGAGGCCGACCAGGTGGCGGTTCCCGAAGGGGAAAGCGCCGAGGAAGGTGAAACCACTTCTGATCGAGCGTGAGAGACCCAGTCAGGACCTGCGTGGGCTGCGGCCGCAAGGCCCCGCAGCGCGAGCTCGTACGGTTCGTCGCCCCGGACGGACTGCTGAGACGGGACGACACGAGGCGCACACCGGGGCGCGGGGCCTACACCTGCGCGAGGCCGGCCTGCTTCGGGCGGGCTGCCGCGAATCGAGCGTTCGCGCGAACGTTGCGCAGGAACGTCACAATTCCCAAGGAACTTTCGACTGATCCATGGCTGACCGTCAAAGACCACTGAGACCAAGAGGCGGCGCCCCCTCCGGGAGGCGCAAGCGCCGCGTGGTCATCGACTCGCAGGCCGCGCGCCCGCGTCCCGACGCACGGACTGCACGTGAGCCCACGAAGCCGCGTGCAGAGCAGCCTGCTCCCGTTGCGCCGACCGGTCCGGCCACGGTCAACTCCGGGGCGACGGTCAAGGAGCTTTCCGCCGCGCTCGGCGTCCCGGTCCCGCAGATCATCAAGATCATGATGGACGTGGGGGAGATGGTCACCATCACCCAGTCCCTCGGAGACGACGCGATCGAGCTGATCGCCACGCAGCTCGAGCGCCAGGTGGAGATCAAGCACGCCGACGAGGAGGAGCTCGAGCCCGAGGTCTACGAAGACAAGCCCGAGGATCTCGTGGCGCGCCCGCCGGTCGTGACGATCATGGGTCACGTCGACCACGGCAAGACCACGCTCCTGGACGCGATCCGCAAGTCGGCGGTGGTCGAGACGGAAGCCGGTGGGATCACCCAGCACATCGGGGCCTACCAGGTGAAGCACGACGGGCGGCTCGTGACGTTCCTCGACACCCCCGGTCACGAAGCCTTTACCGCCCTCAGAGCGCGGGGAGCGAAGGTCACCGACATCGCCGTCCTGGTGGTGGCCGCCGACGACGGCGTCATGCCGCAGACCGTGGAGTCCATCAACCACGCGCGCGCAGCTCAAGTGCCGATCGTCGTCGCCGTGAACAAGATCGACCGACCGGACTCGAATCCCACGCGGGTTCGCCAGGAGCTGGTCGCACACGACCTCCAGCCGGAGGAGTGGGGCGGGACGACGCAGTACGCGGACGTCTCCGCCAAGGAGAACCAGGGCATGGACGACTTGGTCGAGAAGATCCTCCTGGTCGCCGACGCCGAGCTCGAGCTGACCGCGAATCCGAAGGCCGAGGCCTCGGGACCGATCATCGAGAGCCGGCTGGACGTGGGCCGTGGCCCAGTGGCGACGATGCTCGTCGCGCGTGGAACGCTGCACGTGAGCGAGGCGATCGTCGCCGGCGACTCGTGGGGCAAGGTGCGCGCTCTCTACAACTACCGCGGCGAGAAGGTCAAGGAAGCCGGCCCCGGAACGCCGGTCGAGATCCTCGGATTCGACAAGCCGCCGGCCGCCGGCGAGCACGCGCACGTGGTCGAGAACGACCGTCAGGCGCGGCACCTCGCAGGGCTGCGCGCCCAGCGCGTGCGGGCCGAGCAGTTCGCCCGGGGCGCGAAGAAGGGCGTATCTCTCGAGGAGCTCTTCACGCGCATGGAGGAGGGCGGCGTCCAGGAGCTCAACATCGTCATCAAGGGCGACGTCCAGGGCTCGGTCGAGGCCGTCGTCGGCGAGCTAGCGAAGATCAAGCACCCGGAGGTGGCGGTCAACGTCATCCACACGGGCATCGGCGCGATCACGGAGAGCGACATCATGCTCGCCTCCGCTTCGAACGCGATCGTCGCCGGCTTCAACGTGCGCCCGAACGCCGAGGCTCGCGCTCTGGCAGAGCGCGAAGGAGTTGACCTCCGCACGTATCGGGTCATCTACCAGCTGACCGAGGACATCCAGCAGGCCCTCGTCGGCATGCTCGCCCCCGAGCAGGTCGAAGAGTCGCTCGGCGAGGCCGAGGTGAGAGCGCTCTTCCGAGCCTCCCGCCTGGGCGTCATCGCCGGCTGCTACGTGACTCGCGGGGTCATCCGGCGTAATTCCAAGATCCGCGTCGTCCGGGAGGGCGCCATCATCTACGAGACGACGATCGGCAGCCTCAAGCGGTTCAAGGACGACGTGCGCGAAGTCCAGGAGGGCTTCGAGTGCGGCATCCTGCTCGACAACTTCAACGACGTGAAGGAAGGCGACATCCTCGAGGCCTACGAGACGCGGGAGATCGAGCGCACCGACCTCGAGGTGAGCGGCAACGGGGGCGCGCCCCCGGAAGACGAAGAGCCGGCCGACTCCTAGGAGGGTTTGGCGGAACGTTACTCGTCGCCGGGACGCGCTGGTCGTTCCGAGGCAAGGACGCAGGGAGGCCCGTGTCATTCTGAACGCGGATGCATTGGGGGCGACCCGTCATTCTGAACGCGGATGCGTTGGGGCGAGCGGCGCGCCTCCGGCGGCACAGATGATGTTTCGTCAAACCCTCCTAGCTCTCAGCGGTTCCTCTGCTGCCAGGCCCGGGTCATCGCGATGCGGTCGGCGACGGACGGGTGCGAGCCGAAGAGCTGCTCCTCCCAGAAGGACGGCGTTGGATCCGCGAGGTCCGCGGAGACGAAGCCGACGAAGAGCTGGCGCGCCGAATCCGGGTCGCGCGTCGCCTTGAGCGCTATCCAGTCGGCCTCGGCCTCGTAGCGCCGCGTGATCGCGTTCGACGCCGGCGCGGCCGCGAAGCTCAGTAGGACGAGGATCAGCGCCGCCAGCGGCACGTTCCCCGGCTCGCCCATACCGCCGCGCCGGCGTGTGAGCTCTCCGACCGCGAAAGCCGACGGGAAGGCGAAGAGCGCATACCACGCCAGGCCCTTCCAGAGGTGGGATCTCGCTACGTGTCCGAGCTCATGGGCGAGCACCACCCGGACCTCGTCCAGCGAGAAGCTTCCGTTGAGGAACGTGTCCCAGAGGACGACGCGCTCCGACGGACCGAGGCCCTCCGTGTACGCGTTCACGAGCGATGTGCTGTCGCTGACCCGCGCGATGCGGACGTCGGTCGGCCCGGCGCCGGTCCGCTCCTCGATCTCGGGTAGATCGGCGGCCAGCTCGGGCTCGGTCGAGATCGGCACTTGCGAGTACTGATCGAGATAAGGGAAGACGAATGCAAAGACGGTGGAGAGCGCAACGAAGACGGGTGCTCCGGCCACCCACCAGAAACGGCCGATCCAGCGCGTAAGGGCCATCGTGACCGCGATGAGGAAAAGGGCCAGGATCGCGAGCGCCCCCAACTCCCCCCAGGGCGCGAAGAGCCACTCGACGTAGCTCTCGCGCGAGAGCCCGTGGCGGCGATACCACCATTGCTCCGCGAGGCTGAACGGGATGCTCGCCGCCCAGATCACGACGATCGTGACCATGCCGACGATGATCCCGGCGCCGACCGCTCCGAGCCCGGTGCGACGCGCGAAGCCGGGCGCCCAGACCGCCAGGATGAACAGGGCCACAAGCGCGGCCAGGATGGCAAGGAGGTGGTCGACAGTAAGGAAGAGCTCGAACGATGCGGCTCGATCGAGCTCGTGGACGCTCCAGTAGTCGCTCGGATTGACGTCCGGCAGAGACAGGTCTGAGGGCACGGTGGTGCGGTAGAGGAGGACTGCCGGGACGCTCCAGAGGATGGCGACGACCACCACAGCGGGGACCCAGAGTCGACGTCCGGTCACAATGGACCGAGTATGGCCAGCGGGTACGTCGGCATCGAGCATGGGGGAACCCAGGGTTCCCCCATGGACCCCCTCCTTAAGAGCGCGAAGAGCAGGGAATGAGCGCGGGATACGTAGGCATCCTCTCGTTCGAGCTGCATTTTCCCGAGAACCATTCCCTCAAGGGGAAGCGCAAGGACCTGCTCTCGGTGAAGGCCCAGCTGCAGCGGCGCTTCGGCGCCGCAGTCGCAGAGGTCGACCACCACGAGGTCTGGCAGCGTGCTCGCCTGACGCTCGCCTGCGTCGCGCGCGGTCATAACGAGCTCGTGGGGCTGCTGGATGGCGCGGAGCGCTACCTGGCCGGCCAGGCCTTCGAGCTCGGATCCGTGGAGCGGCAGATCGTGACTTTCGAGTGACCGAGCGCATGCGGAGAGTGAACGAAACGCTCCGGGAGGTCCTGTCCGAGGGGATCGCGGGGCTCAAGGATCCGAGGATCGGCTTCGTGACGGTCACCGGTGTGGACACAAGCCCCGACCTCCGGCACGCGACGGTCTACGTGAGCGTCCTGGGGGCGGAGGCCAAGCAGCGCGCCACGCTGGCCGGGCTGCAGTCCGCCCACGGCGTCCTCCAGAGCCGCGTCAACCGCGAGCTTCGTCTGAAGCGAACCCCACAATTGACCTTCGAGTACGATCCGACGATAGAGAGGGGCGTACGGCTCTCAAGACTTATCGATGAGCTCGCGCCAGGCGAACACGACCCAGACTGACCTGCGGACCATCGCGGAGGCGATCCGCGAGCACGACCGCTACCTCGTGACGACCCACGAGAACCCTGACGGGGATGCGCTTGGATCCCTCCTGGCCGCAAAGCTGACCCTCGAGCAGCTCGGCAAGGACGTGGTCATCTACCTCGCCGGCGACACACCGCTCCCCCGGGAGTACCAGTTCATGGGCCTCGGCGAACTCGCGCGCAAGCCGCCGGCGGACGCCAACGAGCGTGTCGTGCTCGCCGTCGATTGCGCCAACGAGCGCCGTCTCGGTCCCGATCCCTCCCTCCTCGAACGAGCCCTGCTCGTGATCGACATCGACCACCATCACGACAACTCGCGCTTCGGACAGCTCAACCACATCGAGGCGGACGCCTCCTCGACGGGCGAGATCATGCGAGACCTGATCCGAGAATTGGACGTGAAGCTGACTCCCGAGATCGCAGAGGCTCTCTACATCGCCATCGTCACCGACACGGGGCGCTTCCAATATGCGAACACCACCTCGAAGGCGCTCCGGGTGGCTGCTGAGCTCGTGGAGGCGGGCGCCGACGTGCACCGCGTCTTCCAGGGCATCTACGAGAACGTCGCCTTCGCCAAGCTGAAGCTGATCGCCAAAGCGCTCGACCATGCCCGCGTCTTCGATGGCGGGCGTGTGATCGTGTCGCACCTCGAGCGGGAGGACTTCCACGCGGTGGGGGCGGAGGAGCCCTATTCGGAAGGGATCATCGACTACCTCCGCGCGGTCGAGGGCGCCGAGATCGCCGCACTCATCCGCGAGCCTCCGACTCAGAACGGGCCGACACGGCGGGTCAGCCTGCGGACGACCACCGAAGGCATCGACGTGTCGCAGATCGCACGGAAGAGCGGTGGCGGAGGCCACCAGATGGCTGCCGGCTTCTCGAGCGAGGCCTCCGTGGACGAGATCACGGAGTTCATCCGCCGCGAATATCTCGCGCAGGTCGACGGCGTTAGAAATCGTTGAACGGCCTCGTCCTGGTCGACAAGCCGGTCGGACCGTCGTCCTTCGACATCGTCAAGCAGCTACGGGGGCGCTATCGGGTCAAGGCCGGACACGCAGGCACTCTCGACCCGCAGGCGAGCGGTCTCCTTCTCTGCCTCCTGGGGCCTTCGACGCGGCTTGCCCGCTATCTCGTCGGGCTCGACAAGCGCTACTCGACCGAGGTGCGCCTCGGGCTGCGCACCACGACGGGCGACGGAGAGGGCGCCGTCCTCGAGGAGACCGAGATTGCCTCGCGTGCGGAGATCGAGGCTCTCGAAGGCGAGGTCGAGCTCGTGGTCCCTCGAGCCTCGGCGGTGAAGATCGAGGGCGAGCGGGCCTACAAGCTGCACCGCCGCGGCGTCGCCGTCGAGATGCCCAAGCGCCGCTCGACAATCCATGCCCTGCAAGTGCGCCGCTACGAGCCGCCCCTCGCCGAGCTTGACCTGCATGTCTCCAGCGGGACCTACGTCCGGGCGATCGCCGACGCTCTCGGCGGGCACTGCCGGACGATCCGGCGCACCGCCGTGGGGCCATTCCGAGTCGAGGACACGGACGAGGAACGCGTTCTGGCGCCCCTCGCGGCTCTTGTCCACCTCCCCGAGAGACGCTTGAGCGACGAGGAGGTTGCGCTTGTTCGCACTGGACGCGGGGTCGAAGGAGGAGGGGAGGGCGCCGTCGCGCTCTGGGATGAGACTGGGCTCGTCGCCGTCGGTCAGGCGGGTGGAGGAGTGATCCGCCCCGAAACGGTGTTTCCGCCGGCATGAACCTCCTCCGCGAGCGCGAGTTCCGGCTCTTCTGGTCGGGGCAGACGATCTCGCTCGTGGGCGACCAGATAACGCTCCTGGCTCTGCCCTTGACGGCGGTGCTCCTGCTCGACGCGAACGCCGTGCAGATGGGCTATCTGGGCGCCGCAGCGTTGATGCCGCACCTCCTCTTCTCGCTGCCGGCAGGCGTCTGGCTCGAGCGTGTCGCCGGGAGGCGCCGCATCATGATCGTGGCAGACCTCGGCCGGGCCCTGCTGCTCGGAAGCGTCCCGCTTGCCTACGCCTTCGACGCCGTGACCTTTGGACAGCTCTACGCGGTCGCTTTCGCGACGGGCTGCCTCGCGGTCCTCTTCGACATTTCCTACAGCACGCTCTTTGTCGCCGTCGTCGAGCGCGAGCGCTACCTCGAAGCCAATTCGCTGCTGAACGGCAGCCGGTCTCTTTCCTATGTCGCTGGGCCCAGCCTGGGGGGACTGCTGGTCCAGGCCCTGGGCGCTGCCTTTGCGCTGCTCGCGGATGCGCTCTCGTTTCTCGCCTCGGCGCTCCTCCTCGGGTCAATGCGTGCTTCCGAGCCCCCGCTCGAGCCCCAGGCGGGAAACATGCGGGAGCAGATCGCTCAGGGCATGCGCTTCATCATCGGGAATTCGTTCTTCCGTCCGGCGCTCGCTGCGACGGCGACGCTCAACTTCTTCAACCTCGCGTTCGGTGCGCTGTTCATCCTGTATGCCACGCGAGAGCTGGGCGTGAGTCCCGGCACGCTGGGACTTGTTCTCGGGGCGGGCGCGGCGGGCAGCCTCCTCGGAGCCTTCGTTGCGGGCCCGCTCGGGCGGAGAATCGGCCTCGGGCCGGCCTTCATCGTGGGGCAGATTCTCTTTCCGCTTCCGCTCTTGCTCGTTCCGCTCGCCTCAGGATCGAAACCGGTCATTCTCACCATGCTGTTTGCCGCCGAGTTCTTTTCCGGGCTCGGCGTCATGATCCTCGACATCAACGCCGGAGCGATGATCACGGCACTCACGCCGCACGCGTTGCGTTCCCGGTCCACGGGTGCCTTCCGCTTCGTCAATTACGGGATCCGCCCGCTCGGGGCGCTCGCGGGAGGCGGGCTCGGCGCGATGCTCGGCTTGCGTCCGGCCCTCTGGATCACGACCGTTGGTGCTCTGGCAGGCGTTCTCTGGTTGCTCCCCTCACCGGTTCCCGGCATGCGGGATCTGCCCGAGGAGGCCGTGTGACGACCACCGTTCGAAGCCCTGCAGAGCTGGGGGCGGCGGAGCGCGCGGTTGCGGTCGGTACCTTCGACGGCGTCCACCGGGGCCATCGCGCCACGATCGAAGCGGTCAGGGCCACCGGGCTCCGTTCGACGGTGGTCACGTTCGACCCTCATCCGCGCCGGGTGCTCGGCTATGACGTCGAGCTCGTCTGCACGCTCCCGCGGCGCATCGAGCTGATCGGCGACAGCGGGCCGGACGAGTTGCTCGTGCTCGAGTTCACCCCGGAGCTCTCGCGCCTGGAGCCCGAGGAGTTCGTGCGCGCCGTGCTCGAGCCCCTTGGGACCCGCGTCGTTGTGGCCGCGGAGAGTTTCCGCTTCGGGCAGGCCCGCCGGGGGGACTTGGAGCTCCTCCGGCGGCTCGGGCTCGACGTACAGGTCGTCCCCCAGGTCGAAGGGGTGTCGTCGAGCCGCGTGCGGGAGCTCCTGAGGGCGGGCGACGTTGTGGGGGCGGCCGCCCTCCTCGGCCGGCCTCCCGAAGTAGAAGGGGTCGTGGTGGCCGGGGACCAGCGCGGGGGCACGCTCGGCTTCCCGACTGCCAACATCGCCGTGGAGCCAGGCCTGCTCGTGCCGGCGCATGGGATCTACGCAGGCTCCGCCCTGGGGCGCCGCGCCGCCGCCTCCATCGGTGTGAACCCGCATTACGGTGGCTCCGAGCGCCGCATCGAGGCATTCCTCCTCGACTACGAGGGCGACCTCTACGGCCAGAATCTGCGCTTGGAGCTGTGGCAGCGATTGCGGGACGAACGAGCGTTCGCGAGCGAGGACGAGCTCGTAGGGCAGATTGCAGCCGACGTGGAAGCGACGCAACAGGCAGTTCGTCCGTCCTAAGATTTCTCGCGGCCTTGCCCGGCGTGTCTGGATGTGGCACAAGTCCCTAGCTTGTCTGCCTTTCGGGTGATGCTGCTTCCGGGGATCGTGCTTCCGGCGGAGCCTGTGTACGGCGCCCTTATCGAGGCGCTTGGGCCGGACGTTGAGGCGGTCGCGAAGGATCTCGAGGTCTACGCAACACCAGAGCCGCCGCAGGACTACAGCCTCGAGGTCGAGATCGAGGGCGTGCTGCGCGAGGCGGACGCCCACGGCTGGGCGCGCTTTCATCTCGTCGGGTACTCGGGTGGGGGGGCGGCCTCGCTCGCGTTAGCGGCAGCCAGAGCGGAGCGGCTCGCAAGCCTGGCGCTGCTCGAGCCCGCCTGGGCAGGAAACTGGGATCTGAGTCCCGCGGAAAAAGCGCTCTGGGTCCAGTTCGACCGGCTCGAAGGGCTCCCGGTCGAACAGTTCATGTCGACATTCATGCGGCTCGGGCTCAAGCCGGGTGTCCCGCTTCCGGCGCCACCGCCCGGCGACCCGCCCCCCTGGATGGCCAAACGACCGGCAGGGATCCGCGCAATCCAGGGTGCTTTCAAGCGAAGCGACATCGACGGCGAGGCCCTTCGCCACTTCGATCGCCCGGTCTACTTCGCGCTCGGCGCTCTCAGCAACCCGGACCAGTACGGGGAGATCGCGAAACGTCTGAGCGGAGTGTTTCCGGATTTCGAGCTCGAGGTGTTCGACGAGCGCCACCACTTCGACCCGCCGCACCGGATCGAGCCCGAGCGCCTTGCGAACTCGCTGAAGAAACTCTGGGAACGCGCCGAACGGTCACAGCCCTCCAGGCGGTAGGACACCAAGCGCAAGTTTTCACCGGTTTCGGGCGTCTTTCCTTATGGATGAACAGGCTTTTTGCAGTTTCTTCCGTTCGCTGCCTCGGATGTGGCGTCGTGTACGCGAAGCCCGATGGAGGCGGCACTGCCAAGTCCAACCCTGGTTGTCCGAAATGCGGCTACGTCGGGTGGGTACCTGACGAGGACAAGCTCAGGGAAGAGCTTGCGCGGCTCCGCTCCGCCGCGGATCCACTGCCGCGCCGCTTCTGGCAATCAAACTGACGCCGCCGAAGTAGTGGTGGATGGCGCTCCAGCGCCTTACCTCGTACTCGGCCTCGAGCGCGGCGAGCGCCTCTTCTTCGAAGCCGGGCTCCGCATGCACGAGCTCGCCGGTCGAGTGCAGTCGGGCACGATCGACGGCGTCCTGGAGCTCGAACCCCTCGTCGAGGATGCCGGCCAGGGTCTGGACGAGCGCAGGTCGCAGCCGCGTTCCTCCAGCTGCGCCGACAGCCAACAACGGGCCGTCCTCGGCAAGGACGACCGTGGGAGCCATCATGCTCTCCATCCGTTCCCCGGGCTCCAGCGGGTTCACGAGCAGGTCGACCTCGCCGAGCATGCTGTTCAGGTGGACGTCGAGGCCAGGCAGGAAGTCGCCTGAGCCGAGGCCGAGGCTCGTCGTCAACGCGCAGGCGTTCCCGTCCGAGTCGGCCGTGACGAGATTCGTCGTATCCCCGAGCGGCTCGCCTTCGCCGCTGTAGGGGAGCGCCACCAGCACCCGAGCCAGGACGAGCGCGCGCTGGGCGGGGGAGACGGCTTGCAGGCGCGGCAGCTCCGCGAGCTTCTCGCCGACGGAAGGCGTCAGACCTCTGCGGGTGAGGACGCGGTGGCCGAGGTAATCGCTTGCGAGCGGATTGAGCCAGCTGGGCTTGTACTCGTCGAGATCACGACGAGTCACGAGGCCGCCGCGCTCCTGCATCAGCTCGAGGAGCGCTTCGGCGAGCGAGCCGTCGTAGAAGCTCCTGGCACCTTCGTCGCGAAGGAGCTCGAGCGTGCGCACGAGGCCCGGCTGCTCCAGACGGTCGCCCGCCTCGAGCAGCTTGCCGCCCGGCGAATAGATTCTCGCCCCCTCGCGCATCGTCATCACCGGCGAGAGCATCGCCAGGCAGGCGGCGTGGGCGGGGGGCATCTCCACGCCGACACGGGCGAGCGCAATTGCGGGCTCGACGAGCCGCTCCCACGGGAGTCGGCCATGCCGGCTCCAGAGCTCGTGGAGACCCGCGGGCACCCCCGGAACCGCGGAGGAGGCGATGCCGACGGCGTAGTGGACGAGCTCGGTGCCGAACGGGACGCCAATGTCGACCAGCTCGATCTCCCTCGGCGTCTCGCCGAGGCCCGGAACGGCCACGAAGAAGTCGAGGAGGCGGCCGTTCTCGCCGTCCCACCAGATCGCATGCCCCCCGCCTGCGATCCCGGTCATGACCGTCTCGGCGACGCACGAGGCGAGCGAGGCGGCCACGGCTGCATCGGCGGCGCTTCCGCCCTCCTCCAGCACCTCGGAACCCGCATCAGCAGTGGCCGGATGGCCTGCGGCAATGCCTGGCCGAAGCCGCTTGGACCCGCTTGTTTTCGTCAACTCAGGTGCGCCCCTCGCCCAGGCTGCGGATTCCGCCTAACTTCGACGCGTTAGCGTTGGTACCCTAAGGCCGATGGCACTCACCAAAGAGGTGAAGCAGGAAGTCGTTGCCGGACACGGTAAGAACGACGCGGACACGGGCTCGACAGAGGTCCAGATCGCGCTGCTCTCACGCCGGATCGAAGGTCTGACGGAGCATTTGCGGGCTCACGGGAAGGATCATCACTCCCGCCGCGGCCTGCTCAAGCTCGTCGGACAGCGGCGCCGGCTCCTGAACTACATGCAGAAGAGAAACCTGGAGGGCTACCGCCAGCTGATCAAAGACCTGGGCCTGCGCCGCTAGGACGAGAAGCCGGGAGCCGCCGGCGGAAGTTTGAGGGAGCTCCGATCAGGGTTGCCTCAAACCTCCGCCTCCGCCTTCCGGGAAGGACAAGGAGGCAACACATGAGCATGATGGTTACTGGCAACGCGCGTGTCGCGACGGCTGTCGGCCGCGACGAGATCACCTTCGAGACGGGCAAGCTCGCCAAGCAGGCGGACGGATCCGTGCTGGTCCGCGCCCGCGACACGATGGTGCTCGCGACCGCGATGGGGCGGATGGAGGGGCGTGAGGGCGCTGACTTCTTCCCGCTCACAGTGGACGTGGAGGAGCGCATGTACGCCGCCGGGAAGATCCCTGGTGGCTTCTTCAAGCGCGAAGGACGCCCGACGGAGAAGGCGATCCTCACCGCCCGCATGATCGACCGCCCGATCCGGCCGCTCTGGCCCAAGGGCTTCACAAACGAGGTGCAGGTCATCTGCACGACTCTTTCGGCCGATCTCGTCACCCCGTACGACATCCTCTGCCTGAACGGCGCGTCCGCCGCGCTGATGATCTCGCCGCTGCCCTTCATGGGGCCTGTGGGCGCGGTGCGCATCGGGCTCATCGACGACGAGTTCGTCATCAACCCGACGCTCGTCGAGCTGGATGAAGACTCCAAGCTCGACCTCGTCGTCGTCGGCACGCAGGAGGGCTTGACGATGGTCGAGGCGGGCGCCCAGGAGATCCCCGAGGAGCGTCTCCTCGAGGCGCTCGACCTCGCGCACGCCGAGATCAGAAAGCTCTGCGAGGTGCAGGAGGATCTTCAGCGCCAGGTCGGCAAGCCCAAGTGGCTTGACCCTGAGCTGACGGCCGAGATCGAACAGGAGCACAGCGATCGCATCCGCCAGCGGATCCAGTCCGAGGGCCTCCGCGAGGCCGCTACGGCCGTGGAGGAGATCTCCGCGGGGCTTGCTCCGCCGCTCACAATCGACTCGAGCGAGGAGGACATCGTCCGGCAGGTCCAGGTGCGCTCCAGCCTCGAGTTGATTCTCGAGCGGCTTCGCATCGAAGCCGTCACCGGCCCGGTTCGAGCGCAGTTCGGGGACGACCTGCGCGCGCTGACCGAGGCCGAGCAGGACTCCAAGCAGCTGAAATCGGCCAAGCGTCACCTGCTCTTCGACCGCATCATCGAGACCGTCGAGCTTTCGTTCCCGGTCGGGCCCGCCACCGTCGAGGGCGAGGGTCCGAACGTAAAGGACGCGCTGACTCGCCAGTTCGTCAAGAAGGCCGCGGAGGCGATCTACAAGGACCTCGTCCGGAAGAAGATCGCCGTCGAGAAGCGGCGCCCCGACGGACGCGGGACGGACGAGATCCGTGCGATCGAGTGCGAGGTCGGGGTTTCGCCTCGCACCCACGGCTCGGCGCTCTTCACGCGGGGCCAGACGCAGATCATGACGCTCCTCACGCTCGGCACCGCGAAGGAAGGTCAGCGGATCGACGACCTCTCTCTCGAGTCCGAGCGCCGCTACATGCATCACTACAACTTCCCGCCCTACTCGGTCGGGGAGACGGGCTTCATGCGCGGTCCCAAGCGACGCGACATCGGCCACGGCGCGCTGGCGCAGAGGGCGCTCGAGCCGATGATCCCGCCGCTCGACGAGTTCCCCTACACGATCCGGCTCGTCTCCGAGACGCTCGAGTCGAACGGGTCGTCCTCGATGGGATCAGTCTGCGGCTCGACGCTCGCTCTCATGGACGCCGGCGTGCCGATCAAGGCTCCCGTCGGTGGCATCGCCATGGGCCTCGTGAAGGAGGGCGACGACTACGTCATCCTCACCGACATCCAGGGCGCCGAGGATCACCTCGGTGACATGGACTTCAAGGTCGCGGGCTCACGGGCCGGCGTCACGGCGCTCCAGATGGACATCAAGATCACCGGCGTCACGCAGGAGATCATGCGAAGCGCTCTCGAACAGGCTAAACGGGCGCGCGACTTCATCCTCGACCAGATGGCCGAGGCGATCCCGGAGACCCGCACCGAGCTCTCCGAGCATGCCCCGCGGATCACGACCGTCAAGATCGACCCCGAGCAGATCGGACTCATCATCGGCAAGGGCGGCGAGACCATCCGCGGGCTCGAGTCCGACTACGACGTCCAGATCGACATCGAGGAGGACGGGACGATCCTCATCTACGCCACGGACGGCCCGAAGGCCCAGGCCGCCATCGCGGCCATCGAGGCCCTGACGAAGGAGCCCGAGGTCGGCGACGAGTACACCGGGAAGGTCGTGAAGACGACCGACTTCGGCGCGTTCGTCGAGCTGAAGAAGGGCACCGACGGCCTCCTCCACGTCTCGAACGTGGGGCCGGGCCGCGTCGCCCACATCGAGGACGTGATCTCGCGTGGCGACGTCCTCGACGTCAAGGTCCTCGAGGTGGACAAGGCTCGCGGCCGCATCGGCCTCAAGCTGGTCGCCAAACACGAGGACGGCGCGCTCGTTCAGCCCGAAGTGCTGATCGAGCGGGCGAAGTCGGCTCCGCCCCGCGAGCGCGAAGAGCGCACGAGAGGCGGCGAGCGCCGCGGTGGGCGCGATCGCGGACCACGCGACCGCGGCCCTAGGCGCGAGAATAGTTAGCTGCGGCTCCGCCGCAGCTAATTCTGTAGGGGCGGGCATGCCCCGCCCCTACGAAAGAGGCTGCTCTAGCGGGCGGGCCTGGAACAGCTGTAGAAGGCGCGCCGTCACCGCGATAGCGACTATGTCGAACAGGACATAGCCGCTCGCCGCGCCGCTCGGCGGATTCCCGGACGGCAGCTGCAGGCCGGGGACGACATCCTTCCAGGCCCAGACTCCCACGGCTGTCCCGGAGATCTCCAGAACGGCCACTACGAGGAAGACGGCGCCGTAAAGGGCCGGGGCTCGGCCGCGAAAGAGGAAGACGAGGAAGACGGCCATTCCGAGGGCGCCGCTCGCGTCCACGCGCGGAAGGAGGGTCAGGCCGGCGACGGCCCACGCGACCGCCACGGCGCCGACAGCCGCCAAGAACGCACCTTGGTGACGCGAGACCAACCTTGTCTGGGTCAGGCTGAGGCCCGTCAGGTAGACAAGCCCGTGCCCCGGCGGGACGAACAACGGGAGGTTTCCGAGTCTGTAGGTGTAGACGCCCCAGATGATCGATCCCACGACCTCCATGCAGGTCGCCGCAACGACGACGAGGAGCGCGCGCAGCCGTCCCTCAGGCGTCAGCGGACGCAGAGCCGCTGCGAAGACGAGCCACGTCGCGGCGCCGAGAATCAGCTGGCCGTGCAGACCGACGGCCACGTCGATTCGAAAGACAGCGAGGAAGAACGCGACGACAAAGGCGGAGAAGACCCAGGGACGCGCTGTCATCCGAAGGGACAGAATAGAGGCGTGAGACGCTACGACGCGATCGTGGTCGGGGCCGGACCGGCTGGGTCGACGGCCGCGTGCCGGCTTGCCGCGGCCGGCGCAGACGTCCTCCTCCTCGACCGGGCGACCTTCCCGCGGGACAAGCCCTGCGGGGGTGGCGTGACGGAACGCGCCGCCAGGCTGCTTCCGTTCTCCATCGATCCCGTCGTCGAAGACGTGGCCACTTCGGTCGACCTCCGCCTCCGGTACGGCAGGACTTTGCGGCGAGGCGCCGGCGCGCCCCTCGTCTACCTCACGCAGCGCAAGAGGCTCGACCTCTTCCTCGCCGAGCAGGCCTCGGCGGCGGGAGCCGAGTTCCGGGACGGGGTGCGCGTCGGCGGCGTCGAGAGCGGGGAGGGAGGCGTCGCCGTGCTCGCCGACGGGACGCGCTACGAAGCCCAGCTGCTCATCGGAGCCGACGGCGTGAACGGGGTCACGGCCCGCGCGCTCGGGCTGGGCGGGAACCAGCACGTGGGCGTAGCGCTGGAGGGGAACCTTCCGGGCTCCGAGCTCCGCGTCGACTACCGAGGCAAGATCGTGCTCGAGTTCGGCGTCGTCCCCGGCGGCTACGGCTGGGTCTTTCCCAAGGGCGATCACGTCAATTTCGGCGTGGGGGGCTGGGGAGGAGAAGGACCCGCGCTCCGCGACCATCTGCGGCGACTCTGCGAGGTGCACGGGGTGTCCGCTTCCGACCTCCAGGAGGTTCGCGGGTACCGGCTGCCGCTCCGCTCGCCGCGTTCCACGCTGGCGCGTGGACGCGCGCTCGTCGTCGGCGACGCGGCCGGCCTGATCGACCCGGTCTCGGGAGACGGGATGTTCGAGGGGTTTCTGAGCTCGCAGTACGCGGCGGACGCGGCGCTCGACCTCCTCGCCGGGCGGGCCTTGAATCTCGATCCCTACGGGCCGCGCTTGGCGAAGCGCCTCGCCACTCACCTGTGGGCCTCCTGGGGCGTCAAGGTGGCGCTCGACCGCTTCCCGAGGAGCACGTTCGCGCTCGCCAGCACGCGCATCGTCTGGGGCGCCGTGGAGCGAATCGTGCGCGGCGATGTCGCGGACGTCGGCGGCGTGGGCGGGCTCGCGCGACCGCCGCTGAAGCTCGTCAAGCTGCTCGTCCGGGCCTCCGGCGATCCGGGACGCGCCTTCCGGGGCGCCTGACTTACCATCCCACCGTGCAGAACTACCTGCTGACGCAGCTCGACGGCGGCACGCGGGTGATCAGCGAGCCGCTGCCCAGCATTCGCTCCGCGGCGATCGGGCTGTGGATCGGAACCGGCTCGCGCGACGAGGACGACGGCCGCGCCGGGGTGACCCATCTCCTCGAGCACCTTCTCTTCAAGGGTTCCCGCACGTACTCGGCCCAGGAGATCGCCGAGATCTTCGACACCTTCGGCGGCGAGCTCAACGCTGCGACCGCCCGCGACTACACGGTCGTCTACGGACGGGTTCTCGACGATCACGTCGAGAGGGCGCTCGACGTGATGACGGACATGGTCTTCGTGCCGACCCTCGCCGACCTCGACTCCGAGCGGGAGGTCGTCCTCGAGGAGATCGCCATGATCGAGGACAGCCCCCAGGAGCTTGTTCATGACCTCATCACGCAGGCCGTCTTCGGCAACCATCCGCTGGGCCGCCCCGTGCTCGGGAGCGCCGAGGTGATCGGGAGCGTCAGCCGTCGCTCGGTGGCCGCCTACCATCGGGCCCGCTACACGGCCGCGAACGTCGTGGTCGCCGCAGCGGGAAGCATCGACCACGAGCGGCTGCTGGCTCTCGTCGAGCGCACGGAGAAGAAGCTGCGCGAGCCCCCTGCGCGGAAGCCGGCGGCTCGGGCTGCCTTCGTCGCGCCTCCGGGGCCAAGCCTGCGTTTTCAGCGCAAGGACACGGAGCAGTACCACGTCTGCCTCGGCGCTCCAGGGATCTCCCGCTCCGACAAGCGCCGCTTCACCGCCTCCATCCTCGACGGCGTCCTCGGAGGCTCGGCCTCCTCGCGGCTCTTCCAGGAGATCCGTGAGAAGCGCGGGCTGGCGTACTCGGTCTACACGTACTCCTCCCAGTACGCGGACACGGGCCAGATCGGCATCTACGTCGGGACGCGGGAGGAGAACCTGCGCGAGTGCCTCGAGATCCTCTCCGAGCAGATCGCGAGCGTGTCGGCCGGCGACGTGAGCGAGGAAGAAGTCACGCGGGCGAAGGAGAACCTCAAGGGCCGGATCATGCTGTCCATGGAGCTGACCTCGAACCGGATGAGCCGGCTCGGAAAATCCCTCATCACCGACAGCGAGCTCCTCTCGCTCGACCGCATCCTGGCCGAGATCGAGGCCGTCGAGATCTCCGGAGTGGCCGAGTTGGCGGACCTCCTGCTCGCCCGCGACCGTCTTTCCGCGGCAGCGATCGGGCCGAAGGAGGACCGGCTTCTCGCCGCCGTCGAACCCGTCTGCCCGGGTCTCGTGGCTGCCGCGGCCGCGTGAGGATTCTCCTGTTCGGAGCGGCCGGCAAGGTCGGGTCCGTGCTGGGACCGAGGCTCGAGGAGGCAGGGCACACCGTCACGGCCGTCGACAAGGCCGGCGCACCGCCGTACGACGACCACGCCGCCGCCGTCGACTTCACCCGTCCCGATGCCGTGCGCGCGAACGTCGAGGGAGCGCTCGGCGCAGGGGTACCGTGCATCGTGGGGACGACGGGACTCGGCCCCGATGACATCGCAGCTTTCGACTTCGTCGCGCGCGAGCAAGGGATCGCGTGCTTCGTCGCTCCGAACTTCGCAGTGGGCGCGGTGCTCATGATGCGCTTCGCGGCCGAGGCCTTCCCTCACCTGCCGCATGCGGAGATCGTAGAGTTGCACGACGAGCGCAAGGTCGACGCGCCGTCCGGAACGGCCAAGGCGACGGCGGAGGCGATGGGAGGAGACGTACCGATCCACTCCGTGCGTCTTCCAGGGCTCGTGGCGCATCAGGAGGTCCTCCTCGGCGGGCTCGGACAACTCCTGACCATTCGCCACGACACGACGTCCCGGGAGGCGTTCGTCCCTGGCGTCCTCCTCGCCCTCGAGAAGCTCCCAGGCCTTCCGCCCGGTGTCACCGTGGGGCTCGACGGGCTGCTGGAGTAAAATGACCCTGGTGCTCGGGCAGATCCTGACGGCCGTTGTAACGCCGTTCGCGGAGGACGGCTCGGTCAACCTCGATTCGTTCAAGCGCCTCTGCTTGCACCTCGTCGAGAACGGCTCGGACGGTGTCGTCGTCGCGGGCACCACGGGGGAAGCGCCCACCCTGAGCGACGAAGAGCGTCTCGGTCTCTTCGCGGCCGCGATCGAGGCAGTGGGGGATCGAGCAAACGTCGTCGCGGGGACCGGGACGTACTCGACCGCGCACTCCGTCCATCTGACGAGAGAGGCTCACAAGCTCGGCGTCGACGCCTTCCTCGTAGTCACGCCGTACTACAACAAGCCGCCGGTGCGCGGAATCGTGGCTCATTTCGAGGCGATCGCCACGGTGACGGACAAGCCGATCGTCGTCTACAACATCCCGCAGCGCGTCGTCATCAACCTCGAGCCGGACACGCTCGCCGAGCTGGCCGAGATCCCGAACGTGCAGTACGTCAAGCAGGCCACGACCGACCTCGACCAGGCCCGTCGCGTCGTGTCCGAAAGCGGACTCATCCTCCTGGCAGGCGGGGACGAGCTTCTCCTTCCCTTCCTGGAGCTGGGGGCAAAGGGCGGAATCCTCGTCTACACGCATATTGTCGGCCCCCGTGTTCGAGAGCTCGTGACCCGCTTCGGGGACGGGGACGCCGAAGGCGCGCGGGAGATCGAAAAAGAGCTGGCGCCCATCATCGAGGCGCTGTCCGTCGCCAATCCGATCCCGGTCAAGGCGGCGCTGAACATGCTGGGCCACGAAGTCGGCGGCCACCGCCTCCCCCTCGTGGAGGCGACCGAAGCCGAGAAGACGGCCCTCCGCGGCGCCCTCGAGCGCGCCGGGATCCTCGCGGGCGTCCGAGCTTAGGAGCTCTCAGCCGGCGTAGAGCGCGCCGGCGAGGTACTTCAGCCCCGAGTCGACCTGGATCGTGACGACTCGCCGGCCTGGCCCAAGGCGACGGGCAAGGGCGAGCGCCGCCGCAATGTTCGCTCCGGTGGACGGACCGGAGATCAGGCCCTCTTCCTGCGCGGCGCGACGGGCCATGGCAAAGGCTTCGGCCTCGGGGACGGCGATCACTTCGTCAACGTCCTCCTCTGCGAGCATCGGGGGGCGGAAGCCGATGCCGCCACCCTCGATGTGGTGGGTACCGCTTCGCCCTTCCGAGAGAGCAGGAGACTCGGCCGGTTCGACAGCCACACGGTGGAGAGTCGGCACCGAGGCTTTGATCTCTCGCGTCACCCCGAGGAAGCAGCCGGCCGTGCCGATGTAGGCGCAAAAAGCGTCTGGGGGCCCGTCGAGTTGCTCGAGGATCTCGCGCCCGAGGGCCCGATAACCCTCGATCATGTCGGTGTTGCGGAACTGGTCGGTGGCGAAGCCGCCCACCTCCTCGAGGATCTCAGCTGCACGCTCCATCATCCGGGGGATCAGCTGCGGCGTGATCCCCTCGGGGCTCGAGAGGAGCTCGACGTCGGCGCCGAAGGCCTCCATCGTCCGGATCTTCTCGACGGCGAAGGCATCCGAGGTGACGATCCGCAGCGGATAGCCTTTCAGAGCACACACGAAGGCGAGCGACGAACCCGTGCTGCCGCCCGTGTACTCGACGACTGTCTGCCCCGGGCTCAAGCGGCCGGCGCGCTCGGCTCCCTCGATCATCGCCAGGGCCATGCGGTCCTTGTACGACCCGGTCGGGTTGTTCGCCTCGAGCTTCACCCACATCTCGGCCGCTCTCGCATCGGCAAGGCGTTTCAGGCGGATGAGGGGCGTGCCGCCGATCGCATCGAGCATCGCAGCGCGCTCTCCGGTCGCGGTCGCCACCGCGCGACCATACACTTTCGCGAATGGCCGGGTCCACGCGACTGATCCCGCTCGGCGGCCTGGGCGAGGTCGGGAAGAACATGATGGTCGTGGAATCCGACGAGGGCATCGTCGTGGTCGACGCCGGCCTTTCGTTCCCCCGCGACGAGCACCTCGGCGTCGACCTCGTGCTGCCGGACTTCAGCTACCTGGGCGACCACGAAAACGACGTCCGCGCCCTCGTCATCACACATGGGCACGAGGATCACACCGGGGCGCTTCCTTTTCTCTTGCGCGAGGTGCGCGTTCCCGAGATCTGGGCGACCCGCCTAACGCTCGGTCTCATCCAGTCGAAGCTCGACGAGCACGGGCTCTTGAAGAGCGCCGAGCTGTTCGAGATCGAGCCTGAGGGCGGACCGGTTCAGATCGGCCCCTACCGGGCCGAGTTCGTGCGCATGGCGCATTCAATTCCCGATGCCGTCGCCATCGTGCTCGAGACGCCGGGTGGACGGGTCGTGCACACCGGCGACTACAAGATCGACCACACGCCCGTGGACGGCTTCCGCACGGACCTTGGCAAGCTCGCCGACGTCGGCAACCGCGGCGTTGACATCCTTCTCGGCGATTCCACGAACGCCGAGCGCCCGGGCGTCACGTTGTCGGAGAAGACCGTGGGCGAGGTCTTCCGCCAGATCATCCCCCAGCGCGAGGGACGCATCCTGATCGCTTCGTTCGCCTCGAACGTTCACCGGGTGCAGCAGGCGATTGACGTCGCGCTCCAGGATGAGCGCAAGGTTTGCCTGATCGGCCGCTCCCTCCGGAAGAACGTCAACATCGCGCGCAACCTCGGATACCTGGACGTGCCGGAGGACATCCTCGTCAAGCCGGACCTGCTGCCAGAGCTGGCTCCCGACGAGACGATGATCCTCTGCACCGGAAGCCAGGGCGAGCCCATGTCGGCCTTGACGCGTATGGCCTACCACGATCACCCCTTCGTCCAGGTGGAGGAGGGTGACACGGTGATCATCTCGGCCAAGCCCGTGCCGGGAAACGAGCTGCGGGTCCACGACACAATCAACCGCCTCGCGCGCTCCGGAGCCGAGGTGCTCCATCAGGAGATCGCGCCGGTGCACGTCTCCGGTCACGGTCACGCCGAAGAGCTCAGAACCATCCTCGCCGTCCTGCGCCCGCGCAACGTGATGCCGATCCACGGGGAGTTCCGCATGCTGGCCGCTCATGGCCGGCTCGCGCGGGACGCCGGGGTGGACAGCGAGAACATCGTCCTGGCTGAGAATGGCTCCGTCGTCGAGCTCGCGAACGGCAGTGCGCGAATCGTCGACACGGTCGAGACCGGCCAGACGTTCGTCGACGGCCTGGGAGTGGGGGACGTGAAGGACGTTGCTCTGCGAGACCGCCGTCATCTCTCCGAAGACGGTGTCCTGATTGTGGTCGTCACGCTCGGGTCGCAGAACGGGCGCGAGATCGCAGCGCCCGAGGTCATCTCCCGCGGGTTCGCCGAGCCCGGGCCGCTCCTCGATGAGGCGCGCGACGAGGCCGAACGGACGCTCGCGCACTGCCTGGCCGAGGACATCTCCGAGCTGAAGCTACTCCAGGAGCACATCCACGATGCCGTCGGAACGCTTATCCGCGAGCGCACTGGCCGCCGCCCGATGATCCTCCCCGTGGTTCTCGAGGTCTAAGAGCCCGTCTCAAAATGAATGCCTGAGCCGCCGGGCCGCGCTAGATCGGCGCAACGCATCCGCGTTCAGAATGACGGGTCGCGCGGGTATCTCATTCGACACGAACGCTCCCTGCGTCCGCGCCTCGCACCGCCAATCGCGCCCCGGCGACGAGGCCCCATTCTGAAACGAGCTCTAAGCCTAGGAAGCTAGGAAGTCTCGCCCCAGCGGAAGCCGGTCTTCGACGGTGCTGGGGCCAATGGGCTCGTGGGGAGACCGCGCGCCGGGTCTGCGTTGTTGTAAGCCCTCGGCGCCACGTCGTTCGGCATGTCGGGATGGAAGAGCGAGGCGAGATACTGGATCTGGCCGCGGCCCGGGCCGAGCTCGAATTGACCGCCCCCGTAGATCCCGATCCGCTGCTCCCCGCAGTAGTCGTACGCATCGAGGAGCGCTCGCACGCTTCCGAACCGCGAGGGCTTGAAGTTCAGGGTCCGCGGCGGGAAGGGCAGTCCGTGGATGTCAGAGACAGAATGAATCGGAGCGTCCCAGGTGATGCGCGCGCGGTGAGGCTCGAGCACGGGATCCGTCTCCTCAGTGAGCGCAGGGTCTTCGATCCACGCGTTTGGGAACGCCATCGCCACCCGCGCGTACAGCGTCGGGTCCGCCTCCTGGTCCACCGGAGTCCCCTTGTAGGCGCCCTTGAGGTCGAGGGTGTCGACCGCCCCTGTCTTAACCAGCGACGTGACGAGCGCGTCGTCCCAGGTGGACGTGGGGTCGAGCTTGAACCTGAGCTTCGGAAACGCGTCGAGCCAGCGCTTCACCGGCTCGATCGACGCCGGCTCCCCCAAACGCATCGAGGACACAAACGTCACCGGGAGGGGCTGGAGCCCGATGACCTCGTGGAGGGGCGCACCGGCCTGGCGAAGCGCGAGGTCGAGCGCCGCGCTCTCGAAGGCCCACCGTCTGTACGGCCGAAACTGCTCTATGGCCGGCCCGGCCGGCCACAGGGCCAGGCGATCCAAGAGCTGCGAGAAAGAGTCGAGAGAGTGTGAGCCGGCGAGGGGGAGGCTGTGCCCTTCCGACTGGAACGCCTCCTGATCCTCGGGCGAGTAGGTGACATCCTCGCCGATCCCTTCGTGGCCCTCGCCGCGCAGGCGAACGACCGTCGTACGCCGCTTGAACTCGGGCGAGACCGCATGCTCCAGCGGCTCGAGATCGTACGACTCGATCTCGAGCGAGAGGTCGGCGACGCGCTCGTACAAGCGCACTCGGTCGAACGGTACGCGCAACGAGAACTTGGTGTAGTACTAGAGGGAGATGAGCAACTCGAACGGGAACAGCTGGACGTCGCTGATGCGTTCCTACGGCGTCTCGGATGCCACGGCGAGCCGCCTGATTCGCTCGCTGACCGCGAGCGAGGTCGCAGCCCTTGCCTTTTGCCGCTTGCTCGAGCGCTGGGCCAAGGGCGAGCCCGAGCCCTGCACCGCCCCCCAGCGTGAGGCGGCCCTCAGGCGGGCCGCGGAGAGGGCCGAGACCGCCCTCTCCGGTCTGGAGCGCCCGCTGGGGCGTTTCCTGCTGGAGCTGCAGCCTGAGGAGGCCAACGGCCGCTCCTGGTACGGAGAGCCCGGAGCGGGCGAGGTTGTCGAATGGGAAGCCGTCCTCAAGCGCGCCGGCGTCGGCGCCTCCCCGGCGAGGGTCGCGCACGCCTATCTCGAACTCGCCGTCCTCGTGCGCGCTCTGCAAGGGCTCTCAACGTCGGCTCGGCTCGCCTCCGTGCCCGACCGCTCGTCGCTCTGGGCCGGGCTCTTCGACCTCCGCGAGAACCTCCTGAACGGGGCCGTCGAAGACCTGCGCGCGCTTGCTGCGTGACGTCCGAATCACGGTCGTCGGCTCGGTCAACCTCGACCTGGTCGCGCGGGTCCGGTATCTCCCGAGGCCGGGCGAGACGCTCAGCGACGCCACGCTGAGCCGAATCCCGGGCGGCAAGGGAGCGAACCAGGCGGTCGCGGCCTCGCGCCTGGGCGCACAGGTCAGCTTCGTCGGCGCCGTCGGTGACGACGAGTTCGGCCCGCTCGCGCTGGCGGATCTCGAGGCGGCCGAGGTCGACCTCTCGCGGGTCCAGCTCGTCGACACTCCGACGGGGATCGCCCTCATTCTCGTGGACGACGAGGGTGAGAATCAGATCGTCGTCGTCCCGGGGGCGAACAAGTCGCTCGACTCCGAGCGGATCGAAGTGGGGGAGACGGACGCCTTGGTCTGCCAGCTCGAGATCGAGGATGCCCCTATCGAGGCAGCAGCCGCGCAGACCGATGCGTTCTTCTGCCTCAACGCAGCTCCGGCACGAGAGGTCTCGGAGGCCATCCTCCAGCGCGCCGACCTGATCGTGGCCAACTCGTTCGAGATCGACGCGCTCGGGTCCAGCCCTCTCGGAGCGCTCTTCGCGCTCACACTCGGCGAGGAGGGCGCGCTCCTCATCGACGACGGGGAAGAGGTCGCCCGCGCCCGCCCTCCGAAGATCGAGGCCGTCGACGGCACGGCCGCAGGCGATGCGTTCACCGCCTGCCTCGTGGTCTCGCTGCTCGAGGGCCGCGACCGTCAGGAGGCCCTTGAGCGCGCGTGCGCGGCCGGGGCACTCGCAGCCTCCCGGGAGGGAGCTCAGCCTTCGCTGCCGACGTCCGGCGAGGTCGATGCCATACTCGGCCGCCCGTGACGACGAAGATCGTCCTCGATACCGATCCAGGGCACGACGATGCGATCGCGCTTCTGCTCGCATTGGCCTCGCCCGAGCTCGACGTCCTCGGGGTCACCACGGTCTCGGGCAACCAGACTCTCGAGAAGACAACCGCCAACGCGCTGAAGATCCTGGAGTTCGTCGACCGGACGGACGTGCCGGTCCACGTCGGCGCTCCGCGGCCGCTCGTCCGGGAGCAGTGGGCCGCCGCCTACGTCCACGGTGAATCAGGCCTCGACGGTCCCGACCTGCCGGACCCGAAGACGGAACCCAGGAAGGGCCACGCGATCGACTTCATCGCCGCGCAGGTCGAGGAGCACGACGGGGTCGTCCTCGTTCCCGTGGGGCCGCTGACGAACATCGGGCTTCTGCTCGCCAAGTGCCCAGGGATCGAGAGCCGAATCGCCCGCATCGTCCTGATGGGGGGCGCGATCGCCGAGGGCAACGTCACGCCCGCCGCCGAGTTCAACGTCTGGGCCGATCCGGAGGCGGCGCACCGCGTCTTCACGAGCGGGATCGACGTGACCATGGTCGGCCTCGACGTAACTCACAAGGCCCTCCTCCTGCCCGAGAAGGTGGACGAGCTCCGCGGCACCGGACGCGTGGGCTCGCTCGTCGCCCAGTTGTACGACTTCTACCACGAGCGCCACGTGCGGATGTACGGCTGGGAGGGCTCGCCGGTCCACGACGCACTCGCGGTCGCGCACGTCATCCGCGACGACTTCGTCGAGACCGAGTATCGTCACGTGCAGGTCGACACCGGCCCGGAGCCGGGTCGAGGGCGAACCTACGTCGATCTCTGGAAGCGCACCGGCAAGGAGCCGAACGCCCACGCGGGGGTGGGCGTCGACGGCCCGGGCTTCATCCAGTTCCTAGTCCAGCGACTCGCGTCGCTCGGCTGACGTCCTCCCAGACGAGGTCCTGGGCCGGCACCGGCAGGCGGATGATCCGCCCCGGCTCGCTGTTTCGCGGCGTGCCGATCAGGTAGACGCTGGCGTTCGTGGCGTACGCGAGCCAACGCTCGTCCGGCGAGAACGCCACTGCTCTGCCATCCGGGAGGTTCTGCGGCGGATCTGTCGACCCGCCGTCGCGACTCACGATCGTTCCGTCCTCGGACGCGGCGTAGGAGCCTGCCGCACTTACAGTCCAGTTCCCGAGCCCTCGTCCGCGGTTGGTTGCGAGACCGACGACCGCCTTGCCATCGAAGAGGACAGCCAGGTTCTGCGGCTCGACGCCCTGGACGCGGATCTCGAGCGTCGCGACGAGACGGTGCTCGTCCAGCCAGGCGAGATCGGTCGCGTGAGCAGAGATCGGAATGCCCGCTCCGACCCGAGCGACATTCGGGTGGAGCCGGGCCGCACGACGCAGCTCGCGGGCGGTGAAGAGCGGGCGGCGTTCCTGGAAGATCGCGCCTCCGCGCGGGAAGGTGAGCCGGCCGTCCGGCCGCCAGGCGGGCGGGCAGCCGCGAATGCTCCTCACCACGATCCCGTTGTTCGCGGCCCGGACCTCGATCGTTCCGCCATGGCAGCGGGCGATCGACGATCGATCAGGGCTCATGACCTCGTCTTCCTCGAGGATGCGTCCCCCAGCAGCTTCGAAGCGGCAGTGGATGACCGCTGAGCCACCTTCCTCGCGCACCACGTCGTCCTCCATTCCGGGCAGCAAGAGCGAATGCAGCCGGCAGTCGTGGTCGCTGTAGACCACGAAGCCGATGATGTCCATTCGACGCAGGAGCTCATGGAGCGTGGGTGGCTCCGGCCTGGTGATCGTCGGCGCCGGAGCGGAAGCCTTCGGCTCGTCGTGGCCGCGCAGCGCGTCCGCCGCCGCGAAAACGGCCACTGCCGCGACCGCGACGACGACGAGCGCCGTGCTCCAACGGCGCATCCTCCGGTTCCTCATCGAGCGGTTGTCGTCGTATCGATAGTCGGCCCGCCTAACTCCCAGACGAGGTCCTGCGCCGGCACAGGCACCTGGATGACACGTCCGAGATTTCTGGGCGTGCCGACGAGGTAGACGCTCGCCCCGGTGGCCACGGCGAGCCAGCCCTCGTCGGGGGAAAACGCCACCGTGCTTGGCTGCGGAACTCCCTCCAGGAGGGGATAGCTCCGTCCCTGCTTCGTTACGACCGTGCCTCGGTCGTCGGCCAGAAACGACCGGGCAGGACTGACGACCAGGTCCCGGATCGGCCCGCTGAAGTCGGCCACCATGGCCAACATGCGATCTCCGTCCACGAGAACGACGAAGTGCTGAGGCTCGACACCTCGGATCCGGACCTCGAGCGACATCGCCAGACGCAAGCGGTCGAGCCAGGCGAGATCCAGCACGTGGACGTAAAAGGGAATTCCGCGTCCCAGGCCCGCGATGTTCGGATGCCTCCGGGCGAGGCGGTGGAGCTCTGCCCGTGAGTAGAGGACTCGTTCGTCCTCGAGCACCTGCTCATCACGGGCGTAGGTGAGGTGGCCGTCAGGGTGCCAGGCGGGAGCGCAGCCCCGAATTCTGCGGACTGCCGCGCCGGTCTCGGTTCGCCACACGGCGATGTGCCGGCCGCGGCAGCGGGCAATCGACCTTCCGTTTGGGCTGGGCACCTCGCCCTCGTCGAGGATGCGTCCGCCTCCGACTCCGAACCGGCAGTAGTGGAAACCCCCCGCACCGTTCTCCCGGCGCACGACTTCGTCGACCATTTGCGGCAGAAGGAGCGAATGGAGGATGCAGTCCTGGTCGCTGTAGAGGATCTGGCCCGAGACTCCTTGGCCGCGAAGCGTCTCGCGCAGGGTCGGTGCCCTTTCGCGCGTGGTCGGCGGCACTGACGCCGCGTCTCTCGGCTGCCCATCCCCGCGCAGTGCGTCCGCCGCGGCGAAAACGGCGAGTGCCGCGACCGCCACGACGACGAGCGCTGTGCTCCAACGGCGCATCCCTTCGCTCACGATACGAAGCAGGAGGGACGGGGGTTCCGCCGAAAGCCATCGCATGGCGCCACGGAAGCGTCCCAAGCACTTGCGCCCGAGGTCTCCTGCACGCGTGCGCAAGCGCAAGCATGCCCGGCGCCGGAGCTCTCAGCAGCAGCACCACGAGCTCGTCGGGCTCGCGCTGGTCTTCGTCGGGGCCTTCCTCGCGATCCCGCTCTGGCTGGGATGGGACGGAGGGATCGTCGGGGCAAAGATCGTCTCGGGCCTCGACGGCCTCGTCGGCTCGGCGCGCCTTGGCGTCCCGCTCCTCTTGCTCGTCGTGGGGGGCCTCTTGGTCGCGCGGTCTTCGCTCGTGGACGTACGCCCGTTTCGCACCGGTCTCGTCGTCGTCGTGCTTGGCCTCATGACCATCCTCGGCGAGGAGCGCGGAGGAGCTTCCGGGGAGGCGCTCCAGCTCATCTTCGGCCGCCTGCTCGGGGAAACCGGCACCGCGGCCCTGGGGCTCTTCGCGCTCGTCGCGGGCGGTCTCCTCCTCACCGGAGCTTCGCTGGGCGCGATTCTCCGCCGCTCGGCCCGTGCAGCCCGGCATGCGGCGGGGAGGACTGTCGAGTGGGTGCGAGTCCCACTCGAGGACGAGCCGCCCACGCAGCCCGACGCGCCCCCCGTGGACGGCGAGCTCGTCTATCCGGACATCGTCAGCGAGACTCCAGCCCCTCCGCCCGTCCTCGTTCACCAACTCGCGGACCTGGACGAGCCGGCCCTGCCGGAGCCGAGCCTCTTCGACCCGGCCTCGACCGAGCACGCCGGCTACCGCCTTCCGGACTCGAGCGTCCTGCGACGCTCTCGCACCGATCGCAACGGCCAGCCCGAGAAGGCCATCGAGCGGACGGCCCAGGCGCTCGTCCAGGCCCTCTCCAACTTCGGCATCGAGGCGACTATGGCGGGCCAGGTAGTAGGACCGCGCGTCACGCGCTACGAGCTCCAGCTTGCCCCTGGGATCAAGGTGGGCAAGGTCGCGGCGCTGAAGGACGATCTCGCCTACGCGCTCGCGACGACCGAGATCCGCATCCTGGCTCCCATCCCGGGCAAGCAGGCCGTCGGAGTCGAGGTTCCCAACATCGCACCCAACGTCGTCACGCTCGGCGATATCTACGAGGAGCTGCCCGCGCAGGCAAGTCCGCTCTCCGCCTGGCTCGGAAAGGACATCTCGGGTGCGTCCGTCTGGGCCGATCTCGCCCGCATGCCCCACATCCTCATCGCTGGCACGACCGGCTCGGGCAAGTCGGGCTGCATCAACACGATGCTGTGCTCCATCCTGCTTCGCTCCACGCCCGACGACGTGCGCATGATCCTCGTCGATCCCAAGCGGGTCGAGCTGGGGCTCTACGAGTCTATCCCGCACCTCCTGACTCCGGTCGTGTCCAGCCCGAAGGCGGCCTCTGCCGTCCTGACCAACGTCCTGACGGAGATGGAGAAGCGCTATGAGCGCATGAGCATCGCCCGGGCCCGCAACCTCGGGGAGCTCAACCGCGTGCTCACGGAGCGCGGCGAGAAGACGCTCCCGTATCTCCTCATCGTCATCGACGAGCTCGCGGACATGATGATGGTCTCCCCGCAGGAGGTTGAGGACGCCGTCATTCGCCTGGCGCAGAAGTCGCGCGCCGTCGGAATCCACCTCGTGCTCGCCACCCAGCGGCCCTCGGTTGACGTCATCACCGGGATGATCAAGGCGAACGTCCCCTCGCGGATCGCGTTCGCCGTCTCGAGCATGACGGACAGCCGCGTGATCCTCGACACGTCCGGCGCCGAGAGCCTCCTCGGCCAGGGCGACATGCTCTTCAAGCCGCTCGGCACGTCACGGCTCCAGCGCGTGCAGGGCGCGTACGTGAGCGAGGAGGAAATTGCGCTCATCGTGGAGCAGTGCCGCGCGCAACGCGGACAGGAGCTCGACGAGTCGCTGCTCGAGGCGCCCAGCGTCCAGGAGCACGGCGGGGAGGAGGAGGACTTCGATCCAGACGAGGATCCACTCCTCGAGCGCGCAATCGAGGTCGTCGTGCAAACGCAGACCGCCTCGGTCTCGCTCATCCAGCGCCGCTTGCGCGTCGGCTACACGCGAGCCGGCCGCCTTATCGACATGCTCGAGCGCCGCGGCATCATCTCGGGCTACGAGGGCTCCAAGCCGCGCAAGGTGCTCGTGGGCGAAGGCGACCTCGCCCGTGTGCTCACGGACGTTCCCTCCTGACAGGAGGGCGCGCGAAACAGACGCTGTACCGCCGGAGGCGCACCGCTCGCTCCAACGCATCCGCGTTCAAGATGACGGGTCGCCCACGTATCTAGAGTCGATACGCGGGCTCCCTGCGTCCTTGCCTCGGAACAACCAGTGCGTCCCGGCGACGAGCGATGTGTCGCCCACCCTCCTAACGAACTCTCTGTCGCCCCGTCCTAGATTTCGGGTCCCAGGAAGGGTTAGCATCCTGCGACCCCAAGGCTGGGATAGGGCGACAAGGGAGGTTCCGTGAAAGTGAAGAGAAAGTGGCCGTGGCTGGCGGCCCTTCTCGCTGTGCTCGCGCTGGCCGTAGTTGCGGCCGGGTGTGGAGGCGGCGGGGAGAGCGCGACAACGGGCGGTGGAGGGGGAGCCTCGACCGGCGGTAAGCAGTTCAAGATCGGCCTCGTCACCGACACGGGGGGAGTCGACGACCATGGCTTCAACCAGTTCTCCATCGCCGGCCTGAAGCGGGCCGAGAAGGAGCTTGGCGTCACCACGCGCGTCTATGTCTCGAACTCTGCCGACGACTACCTACCCAACCTTCAGGCAGCCGTCCAGGACGGGAACGACCTCGTGGTCGCGGTCGGCTTCCTGCTCGGACCGAGCGTGGCTCAGGTGGCGCAGGCGTCGCCCAACAGCAAGTTCGCCGGCGTCGACCAGTTCTTCGGTGGCGACGGCTGCGAGAAGGCGGGAACCTGCGAACAGCCGAACGTGCTCGGGATGATCTACCCGACCGAGCAGGCCGGCTACCTCGCCGGGATCGTCGCGGCGATGATCACGAAGACGAAGGTCGTGTCGACGGTCGGCGGGAAGAAGATCCCCCCGGTCGACAACTGGATCGCCGGCTACATGCAGGCGGTCAAGGACACCGACCCCAGCGTCAAGGAGCTAAACGCGTACTCGCAGGACTTCGTTGACCAGGCGAAGTGCAAGGAGATCGCGCTCGACCAGATCGCCAACAAGTCCGATGTCGTCTTCCAGGTGGCGGGCTTGTGCGGCCTCGGCGCTCTCGACGCGGCCTGTGAGAAGAACGTGAACGCGATCGGCGTTGACGCCGATCAGTCGTTTGCCGGCCCGTGCGTGGTCACGAGCGCGCTCAAGCCGCTCGAGTCGTCCGTCTTCGCGATCATCAAGACATTCGTCGACGGACAGTTCAAGGGCGGTGGCAACACGCTCTACGGCATCAAGGAGCTCCCCGATTCCGAGCTTCTCGCGCCTTACACCGACGCGGTTCCACAGGAAGTCCAGGACGCGGTCGCAGCGGCCAAGGAAAAGATCATCAGCGGCGAGATCACGCCGCCCGCGACTATCGAAGAAGTCAAATAGATCCACCTGTACGGGGCGGCCGTCGGGCCGCCCCGTACGATCTCCGCGATGGCCGAAGCCGCCTTCCTAGAGCTCAAGGGCATCACGAAGCGCTTTCCGGGAGTCGTCGCAAACGACCGTGTCGACTTCGACCTCCGCCGGGGCGAGGTGCATGCCCTACTCGGTGAGAACGGGGCGGGCAAGTCGACGCTCATGAACACCCTGTACGGCCTGTACCACCCCGACGAGGGCGAGATACGGCTGAACGGGAAACCCGTTCGGATCGGGTCCCCGAGCGACGCGATCGAGCTCGGCATCGGCATGGTCCACCAGCACTTCATGCTCATTCCGGTCATGACGGTGGCGGAGAACATCGTGCTGGCCGTTGAGCCCCGAAACGGGCCGTTCCTCGACCTCGCCGCGGCGGAGAAGCGAGTGCGCGACCTCTCGCAGCGCTACGGACTCGCCGTCGACCCCGGCGCGCGCATCCAGCGGATCAGCGTCGGCCAGCAGCAGCGCGTCGAGATCCTCAAAGCCCTCTACCGCGGCGCTGAGATCCTCATCCTCGATGAGCCCACGGCCGTGCTGACGCCACAGGAGGCGCACGAGCTGTTCGAGATCGTCCGTTCGCTCACCGAACAGGGAAAGTCGATCGTCTTCATCACGCACAAGCTGAACGAGGTGCTCGAGATCGCCGACCGGATCACCGTGCTCCGGCAGGGAAAGCGGATCGACACGGTGCCGCGCGAAGGCGCCACGCAGGAGGGACTCGCCAGGTTGATGGTCGGCCGTGACGTCGTCCTGCGCGTCGACAAGACGCCAGCCGAGCCAGCCGAGCCCCTCCTCGAAGTCGAGAACCTGTTGGTCTTCGACAACCGAGGCCTAGAGGCCTGTCGAGGTGTGTCCTTTCAGGTTCGCGCCGGCGAGATCGTCGGTCTCGCCGGAGTGGACGGCAACGGCCAGACCGAGCTCATCGACGCCCTCACCGGCCTGCGGAGCCCAGCGGCCGGTCACATCCTGGTGGCGCAGAAGGACATCACGAGCGCGTCCGCACGGGAACGCCTCGACCTGGGAGTAGGGCATATCCCCGAGGACCGCCAGGTGCGCGGCTTGGTGCTGGACTTCAGCCTCGCTGAGAACCTTGCTCTGCACGACTTCAGGAAGGAGCCCGACTCGAAATGGGGCTGGCTCTACCCGAAGAGGCTGATCGAACGGGCCGCGCGCCTGCTCAAGGAGTTCGACGTCCGGGGCGGCAAGCCGCAGACCCTCGCAGCCACCCTCTCCGGGGGCAACCAGCAGAAGGTCGTCGTCGCCCGGGAGGTCTCGCGTGACCCGAAGGTTCTCGTCGCAGCGCAGCCGACTCGGGGCCTGGACGTCGGTGCGATCGAGTTCGTCCACAATCGCCTCGTCCAGGAGCGTGACGAGGGTCGCGCGATCCTCCTCGTCTCGCTCGAATTGGAGGAGATTCTCTCACTCTCCGACCGTATCCTCGTGATCTACGAGGGCCGCATCGTCGGTGAATACGGGCCTGACGTCTCCGAAGAGGAGCTCGGCATCGCGATGACGGGTGGCGTCCGCGAGAAGGCAGCCTGATGGCCGAGACGCCCGAAGCCACACCAGGCGGCTTCTCCGGCCTGACGGGCTTCTACGAGCGGGCCGGAGGGTTCATCGTTCCCTTCGCGGCGACTGTCCTCGCGTTCGTGATCGGCGGACTGGTCGTGGCGATTACCGGCCACAACCCGTTCGTGGCGTACAAGGCGATCTTCAACGGCACCGGGTTGAACTGGTTCTTCCCCTGGGTGCAGGGAGTCGATCGCACGCACGCTGCGGTCAACCTCGAGCAGACGCTCATCATCATGACGCCGCTCATGCTCACCGCACTTGCGGTTGCCTTCGCCTTCCGGTGCGGGCTCTTCAACATCGGCGGCCAAGGTCAGTACTGGGTCGGCTTCATCGCGGCGATCTGGATCGGGACGCACATGAGCGGGCTGTCGCGGCCCCTGCACGTTCTTCTCGCCATTCTCGCCGCCATCGTCGCGGGGGCGATCTGGGGCGGAATCGCCGGGATCCTCAAAGCGGCGGTGGGAGCGCACGAGGTCATCTCGACGATCATGCTCAACTGGATAGCGATCTACGGGGGCCAATACCTCTTCGAGCCGAACGGCCCTCTTCAAGGACCCATTCCGGCGCTCCCGCGCTCGTCCATCATCGACGGCTCGGCCAAGCTCTGGCCGATCTGGAAGATGGAAGGAGTCATCCAGGTCCTGCACGCGGGCATCTTCATCGCCCTCTTCGCGCTCGTCGTCTACTACATCCTGCTGAACCGGACGACGCTCGGCTACGAAGTACGCGCGGTCGGCTTCAATCCCGAGGCGGCGCGCTACGGAGGCATCTCCGTCGCCAAGAACTATTTCCTCGCCCTCGCAATCTCAGGAGCCTTCGCGGGGCTCGCGGGGGGAGTCGATCTGCTCGGCTACAAGTTCTCTGTCGACACGAGCGACTTCGCCACGAACCAGGTCGGCTTCACCGGGATAGCGGTCGCGCTGCTGGGACGCAACAAACCGCTCGGCATCATGTTCGCGGCCCTCCTCTTCGCCGGGCTCCAGACCGGCACGTCGACGCGCGCGCTCGACCCGACCATCTTCAGCCCGTCGCTCGCGACCGACCTCGCAACGATCATCCAGGCGCTCGTCATCTTCTTCGTCGGAGCAGAGGTCCTCATCTTCTTCATCTGGCGGGCGCGCCGGCACCTCCGCTTCAGGGGCGCGGGAGCTCAGGCTTGAGCACCAACGCTCCCACGGCTCCGCTGGGAGGAAGGCTTGGGCGCCTCACCGACCCGCGCACACTCGGATCCGCGGGGATCGCGCTGGGCGCTCTCGCGTTCTGGCTCGCGCTGCCTCCCTGGACGGTGCGGACCGTGGGCCCATCGATCGCGCTCGGCATCTTCGCCGTCGCGTGCGGAATCGCAGCTGCCCCGCGCGGAGAACGCCGCCTCGGCTGGGGCGCGATCGTCGTCGGAATCCTGGCCATCCTCGGAGCGATCTGGCTCCAGGGCGTGCAGGAAGCCACCCTCAAGAACATCCTGACCGCGGGTCTCCTCGCATCCACACTGCGCTTCGCGACTCCGCTTGCCTTCGCGGCGATGGGGGGTATCTTCTCCGAGCGCTCGGGGGTCGTGAACATCGGCCTCGAAGGCATGATGCTGATGGGCGCCTTCTTCGGAATCTGGGGCTCGATCTGGAGCGGCACCTGGGTCGTCGGGATTCTCATGGCGATGCTCTTCGGCGGGTTGCTCGCGCTCGTGCACGCGTTCTTCTGCATCCACCTGCGGGCCGACCAGATCGTCAGCGGCTTCGCGGTCAACCTGATGGCGCTCGGGCTGACCGGCTACCTGTTCAGTTCCATCTACTCGTCGGGCATTCCCTCCGGGGTCTCGCGCGTCCCGAACGTGACGCTCGGGTGGCTCGACAGCATTCCCGGGGTCGGCAACTTCCTTGCAGGCGTCTTCGGCGACTTGAATCTGCTGGTCTGGATCATGTTCGGGGTCGTGATCGCGTCGTACGTCGTCCTCTTCAAGACGCCGATCGGACTCCGGATCCGCTCGGTCGGGGAGCATCCGCGGGCGGCCGACACGGTCGGGATCTCGGTGTACGGCGTCCGCTATGCGGCGGTGACGCTCTCCGGGGTTCTCGCTGCCCTCGGCGGCGCGTTCCTGTCGATCGGCTTCACTGGCACCTTCGCCGAGAATATGACGAGCGGCCGTGGATTCATCGCACTTGCAGCCGTCATCCTCGGGAAGTGGCGTCCAGGCTGGGCCTTCGCGGCGACCCTTCTCTTCGGCTTCGGATTTGCACTCTCGATTCCATTGCAGCGTGAAGCGGATATCTCTGCAAGTGTCATCTCGACCTTGCCGTACGTTCTCACGCTCATCGCACTCGTCGGCGTCATCGGGCGCTCGATTCCGCCGGCCGCAGTCGGCCGACCCTACGTCAAGCAATAGCGATGGGGAACCCCAAGGCGGCTTGGGCGCTCATCACCGCGCTACTCGCGTTGGCCGTGCTCGCGGGCGCGGCCGCCGCGGCCCGGCTCATGAGCCAGGTCGGGCTCATCGAAGCCGTTCCGGCGGTACCCCTCGCGCTCGTTCTCGCGCTGGTCTCCGTCTTGCTGGCGCGGCGGGTGCGCTTCGACCAGCAGCGGGCCCTCGCGCGTACGCCGGGGGCGGGGCTCGCGGCCGTCGCACGCGGCCTCGGCACTCTCGCGCTTATAGTGGCCGTCACGGCGGCGCTTTCCCTGGCCGTATTTGCCGTCCTGTCCCTCGCTCTCAACTGAGGCTGTCAGCCATGCCGTTACAATCCAGGGCTTCGTGTTCGAGATAGGCAACAGCCTGCGCGAAGCCCGGCTTCGCCAGGGGTTTGAGTTGCCCCGGGTGGAGGCGGACACCAAGATCCGCGCGAAGTACCTCAGGGCCCTCGAAGAAGAGCATTTCGAGGTGCTGCCCGGGGAAACCTACGTCAAGGGCTTCCTGCGCACCTACTCCGAGTATCTCGGGCTCGACGGCCAGCTCTACGTCGACGAGTACAACTCTCGCTTCGCCCGGGAGGAGGAGTTCCCGGTCCAGTCTCCCGCGGCGCGGCAGCCCCGCGCGCGCCGCATGGAATCGAACTTCGTCGTCGTCGCCCTCGCCGGGATCGTCGCCGTGACGATCCTCGTCGTGGTCGCGTGGAAGTTCGGCTCGAGCGGGGCTAACACGGGCGCAAACCTACTCACCGACGACAGTTCTCCCACGACGGCGACCCAGCAGACGGCGACGGGGACCGCAACACAAGAGACGGCGCCTGCACAACCGCTCCCGCGGCTCGCCAGGCTCGTCCTCAACGCGGTCGAAGGAGATTGTTGGCTCCGGGTGCGCTCAGGGTCGGCCACCGGCGAACTTCTGTACGAGGGGACGCTCCAACAGGGCCAGACCCAACGCTTCGCCAAGTGGAAGCGGCTCTGGATCCAGCTTGGCGCGCCTGTGTATCTCCAGGCGAAGCTGAACGGCCACCGCGTGAAGAACTTCCCGACGAGCCCGTCCATCGTCGCCGTGACGGCGAAGGGCGTCCGGGTCGTCTCCACCGCGTAGTTGCCGACGAGCCCGCGGGCCCTCGTCGTCGTCACCGGCAGTGAGCTCGTGCGCGGAGACCGGCGTGACGCCAACGGTCCGTTTCTGGCAGCCGAGCTTTCCGCCCGAGGCCTGGAGCCCGCACGAATCCTCCTGGTCGGCGACCGCCCGGAGGAGCTCGCAGCTGCGCTCGCGGAGGGCGTCGAGGCCGATTTCTGCCTCGTCTCGGGCGGTCTTGGTCCCACGCACGACGACCGGACCGTCGAGACCCTGGCCACCGTTACCGGGCGCGCATTGACCGTCGACGAGGAGCTGGAGCGCAAGATCGAAGGGGTCTCTCGAGGAGCCGCGGAGCGCCTCGGCCGCCCGTACGCGGATTTCTCGGCCGGGGTCACGAAGCAGGCCTCGGTTCCCGAAGGCGCGGTGTCGCTCGGACTGGCGGGCACGGCGCCGGCCTTGCTGCTCGAGCACGATCGCTCGGTGATCGTGCTCCTACCGGGTCCGCCCACCGAGCTGCGCCGGCTCTGGGCGAACGCGCTCGAACATCCGGCCGTGAAAGCCGTCTTCGCCCGCGCGGCTACCCGGGTTCATCGCGTGCTGCGCTTCTTCGGGCCGAGCGAGTCGGCTGTCGCTCGCTCGCTCGCAGAGGCCGGGGGAGAGCTGGACGGCCTCGAGGTGACGGTCTGCGCACGGGACCTCGAGATCCACGTGGACATCTTCGCCGAGGCCGGCGCCGAGGCTCGTGCCGAGGACTTGGGCGAAGCTCTGAGGACCTCGTATCCGGACAGTCTTTTCGCCGTGGACGACGAGCGCGCCGTGGAGGAGTTGGTGCTGGAGAGCAGTCGGGCCGCGGGGCTCACGCTCGCGACGGCCGAGTCGTGTACGGGCGGGCTCGTCGGGGCGCGGCTGACGGACGTTCCAGGCGCGAGCCAAGCCTATCTCGGGGGAGTGATCGCGTACTCCGACGAGGTGAAGCGAGCGGAGCTCGACGTGCCGGAGAAGATCCTCCTCGACCACGGCGCGGTCTCGGAGGAGACCGCTGCGGCCATGGCGGCCGGGGCGCGACGCCACTTTGGAGCGGACGTCGCGGTCGCTGACACCGGGATCGCGGGGCCCGGCGGAGGAACACCCGAGAAGCCCGTCGGCCTGGTCTTCATCTCCGTGGAGTCTCCGGATGGCTCCTCGACGCGGCGGTTCGAGCTGCCCGGAGACCGGGAAGCCGTGCGTTCACGAGCGACGGGGCTGGCCCTGCACATGCTGAGGCGCGTTCTGGCGCAGTCCGGGACACCCGCGCGAACAAGCGGACGCTAGCGTGCGGGGCCGTGAACGCCTACGGCTCTTCGTCGCGCTGCTCCTCCCGGACGAAGCGGTAGCCCGCCTCGTGGAGTGGCAGGAACGCGAGCTCGGCCGCGGCCCCGACCTGCGGATCGTGCCCGCTGACAATCTCCACGTCACCGTGGCCTTCCTGGGCGGGCGCCCGGCGGCCGACCTCGAAGGGATCGCCGAGGTCATGCGCGAGACCGCACGTGGGGCCGCTCAACCGGTGCTCGAGCCGATTCGCTACCGGGAGACCAGGAGCGTCGGAATGGTCGTCCTGAGCGACGAGAACGAGCGCGCGACGAGGCTCGCAGAGCGTCTCTTCGACGGGCTCGAACGCCTACGCGTCTACGAACGCGAACGGCGCGATTGGCTTCCGCACGTGACCGTGGTGCGCTTCCGCGAGCGGCCGCGCCTGGCCCCGCCTTTGCCCGCGCTGGGACAGGTAATGTCGTCCGAGTTGGCGGTCATGATGTCGCGTCTGCGCCCCAGCGGCGCGCAGTATGAAGTCCTCGAATCGGTTCCGCTAGGAGGTTGAACGCGTGGAGCGCGAGCAAGCACTCGAAGCCGCCCTGAGTCAAATCGAGCGGCAGTACGGCAAGGGATCGGTCATGAAGATGGGCGACCAGGCCCAGGTAGCGATTCCGTCGATCTCGACGGGGTCGTTCTCGCTCGACATCGCTCTCGGAGTCGGCGGCCTGCCCCGTGGGCGCATCGTCGAGATCTTCGGCCCGGAGTCGTCCGGCAAGACCACGCTCGTCTACCACGTCATCGCCGAGGCCCAGCGCCGCAACGGCATCTGCGCCTTCATCGACGCCGAGCACGCCATGGATCCCGCGTATGCGCGGCGGATCGGCATCGACATCGACGACCTGCTCGTCTCCCAGCCGGACAACGGCGAGCAGGCGCTCGAGATCGCCGAGCTTTTGATCAGAAGCGGCGCCGTCGACGTCGTCGCCGTGGACTCCGTCGCCGCGCTCACTCCGAAGGCCGAGATCGAGGGCGAGATGGGGGATAGCCATGTCGGCCTCCAAGCGCGGCTTATGAGCCAGGCGTTGCGCAAGCTCGCCGGAACCCTCAATCGCACCGGCACTGTGGCGATCTTCACCAACCAGCTTCGCGAGAAGATCGGCGTCATGTTCGGCAATCCCGAGACGACGCCGGGCGGACGGGCGCTCAAGTTCTACTCCTCGATCCGCCTCGACATCCGCCGCATCGAGACGCTCAAGGAAGGCGTAGAGGCGATCGGTAACCGCGTCCGCGTGAAGGTGGTCAAGAACAAGGTGGCGCCACCGTTCAAGCAGGCGGAGTTCGACATCATCTACGGCGACGGGATCTCTTGGGAAGGCAGCGTCCTCGACGTCGGTCTGGAGCGGAAGATCGTCCAGAAGTCGGGCTCGTACTTCAGCTATGCCGAGGAGAGGCTTGGCCAGGGGCGACAGAACGCGACAGCCTTCCTGCGCGAGCACCCGGACGTCACCGAGCAGATCCTGCGCTCCGTCCAAACGGAACTCGGCCCGGACGCGGTCGCTTCGTCTCGCCTGCTCCCGGTTGCCGACGACGCCGTCGCGCCGGCGAAAGCCGAGGAAGAGGCGAGCGAAGTCGCCTCCACCGCCTAAGTTAACCGCGCTGCGCAGAGCCCGGCCGGGCACAGTCTTCCTCGAACTGGACGGCGAGCCGTGGCGTGCCGTGCCGGACGAGGTCGTGGTGCGGTGTGGCCTCAGCGCCGGCATCGAGCTCGACAGGCCACTCCTGCGCCTGCTGCGCCGGGAACTCCGCCGGGTGGAGGCGCTCGACCTGGCCGGGCGTACGCTGCGGCGGCGGGATCTTTCTCTTCGGCGTCTCTCCGAGCGCCTCGAGCGCGCGGGAGTCGCGCCTGCGGCCGGGCGAAGCGCACTGCTCGCATTGTCGGAGGCGCGGCTCGTGGACGACGCGCGCTTGGCGAACGGCCGGGCGGCGACGCTCGCCGAACGCGGGTGGGGAAATGCGGCGATCGCAGCACGCCTCGAGGCGGAAGGGATCTCCGAGGCCGAGGCCGGCTCTGCAATCGCCAAGCTGGAGCCGGAAGCAGCGCGTGCGGCACGAGCCGCAGCGGCCGTGAGCGATCCGAGGAAGGCATGGGCGCTCCTCACACGGCGGGGTTTCGACGAGGAGACGATCGAGAGAGTCGTCGAAACGCTGGACGAGGAGACCGGCGGCGGGCTAGGATAGCTCCACAGAAGTCACTATCAAACCGCCTGCAAGGCACGGTTTTTCGCCGAATCGGACCACAGAAACCCTCGACTACGACAACCTGATCATGCGGTACAGCGACACGGAGGACGGCTCGCACTCAGGCCGATAGGCCGGCTTTCCCGTCGCACCCGATCCGACGACGCCGTTCCTACGGGCGACGATGTAGGAGCGACCAATGCAGCTTGGAATCGGCGTACTGGTCGGCCTCGCAGCCGGTCTCCTCGTCGCCGTGCTCGGCCTTCGACTCTTCATGGGGCGCCGCCTGAGTGCTGCCCGCGATGAGCAGGCGCGTCTCACCGGAGAGGCCAAGCGGTCGGCCGAGTCAGCCCGGCGAGAGGCAGAGCTCGAGGCGAAGGAGCAGGTGCTCAAGCTCCGGGCCGACGTGGAGCAGGAGCTTCGGGACAGGCGCGCGGAGATCGTCAAGATCGAGGAGCGCGTCCTCGCCAAGGAAGAGGATATCGATCGCAAGCTCACCGAGTTCGACCGGCGCGAGCAGGGCTTCGCTGACCGCGAAACGCATCTGAAACAGCTACAGGAGGAGCTCAAGCTCGCCACCGACGGCCAGCTGAAGGAGCTCGAACGCATCTCCGGAATGACGGTGGACGAAGCGAAGCGGCACCTGCTCGAGCGCTCAGAAGAGCTCGTCCGGCACGAGATGGCCCGCATGGTGAGGCAGATGGAGGAGGAGGCCCGGACGGAGGCCAAGCGCCGAGCGCGCAACCTCGTCGCAGACGCCCTCCAGCGCGTGGCGGCGAGCCACGCTGCTGAGACGACCGTCTCCATCGTCGAGCTTCCGTCCGACGACATGAAAGGCCGGATCATCGGCCGCGAGGGCCGGAACATCCGCGCCCTTGAGAATCTCACCGGGGTCGACTTCATCATCGACGACACGCCCCAGGCGGTGGTCCTCTCGTCCTTCGACGGCGTCAGACGCGAGGTGGCGAAGCTGACGCTCGCGAAGCTCGTCGAGGACGGTCGCATTCATCCGTCCCGGATCGAGGAGATGTACTACCAGTCCAAGGCGGAGATCGAGGAGCACATCCGGCAGGCCGGAGAGCAGGCCGTTTTCGAGGCGAACTGCGGGAACATGCACGAAGAGCTCGTGAAGCTGCTCGGACGCCTTCGCTACCGGACGAGTTACGGACAGAACATCCTCAAGCACTCGCTCGAGTGCGCCCACCTCGCCGGGATCATGGCGGCGGAGCTCGGTGCCAGCGTCAAGAACGCGAAGCGGGCGGCTCTCCTCCATGACGTCGGAAAAGCGATGACGCACGAGGTCGAGGGCTCGCACGCGCTCATCTCCGCCCAGCAGGCGAAGCGCTACGGGGAGTCTCAGCACGTCGTGCACGCTGTCGAAGCCCACCACTACGAGGTGCAGCCCCAGACGGTCGAGGCGGTGCTCGTGATCGCCGCCGACGCGATCTCGGCTTCCCGGCCGGGCGCCCGCGGCGAGAACCTCGAGAGCTACATCAAGCGGCTCGAGACGCTCGAGAAGATCGCCGGCGAGAAGAAGGGTGTCGAGCGGGTGTTCGCTCTCCAGGCCGGCCGCGAGATCCGCGTCATGGTCAAGCCCACAGAGGTCGACGACGACACGGCGGTGCTCCTCTCCCACGAGATCGCGCGGGAGATCGAGGACCAGCTCGAGTATCCGGGTCAGATCAAGGTGACCGTGATCCGGGAGAGCCGGGCGACCGAGTTTGCGAAATAGCTAGAGCGAGACCCCGAAGCGACGCCGTCTACGGCGCTACAGTGGCCACGTGAAGAGCTACTTCGTGACCACGTTCGGATGCCAGATGAACGCTCACGATTCGGAGCGGATCAAGGGCATGCTCGAGTCGCTCGGCCTGGGCGAGGCCCGTTCACAGCAAGACGCCGACGTAATCGTCTTCAACACGTGCACCGTGCGCGAGAAGCCCGACCAGCGCTTCGCGGCTCACCTCGCTCAGGCGGCTGCGCTCAAGCGCGCGGACCCGGAGCGGGTCATCGCCGTGGGCGGCTGCTACGCCGAGGCGCAACGAGAGCGAATCTTCGAGCTTTATCCGTATGTGGACGTCGCGTTTGGGCCAGGGTCGATCCCGCACCTCGGGGACTGGATCGGCGTTGGTGGTGAAGGCGTGGCAAGAGGCAGGTTTGGCCTCGAGGAGAGGACCTTCGCGGCGGAGCTCCCTTCCCGCCGTCAGCGTCCACTCCAGGCGTGGGTGCAGGTCTCGATGGGCTGCAACTCGGTCTGCTCCTACTGCATCGTCCCGGCGGTTCGAGGCCGAGAGGTCAGCCGCCGGCCGGGCGAGATCGTCGCCGAAGTGACCCAGCTCGCTTCCGAGGGGGTCCGCGAAGTCACGCTGCTCGGCCAGAACGTCAACTCCTGGGGGCGCGATCTACTGCCCGATGTCCGGACCGACTTCGGCGAGCTGTTGCGAGTCGTCGACGCGGTTCCCGGAATCGACCGGATTCGCTTCACGAGCCCACACCCGAAGGACTTCCGCGACCCCGTGATCGCCGCGATGTCCGAATGCGAGGCGGTGTGCGAGCACACGCATCTGCCGCTCCAGTCGGGCTCGACCCGGCTCCTCAAGGCGATGCGGCGGACCTACGGGCGCGAGCGCTACCTCGCGCTGGTCGACAAGCTGCGCGCGGCGATCCCCGACCTGGCGCTGACGACCGACGTCATCGTCGGTTTCCCAGGCGAGACCGAGGTCGACTTCCGGGAAACGCTCGAGGTCGTCGAGGAGGTTCGCTACGACGGCGCCTTCACGTTCGTCTTCAGCCCGCGGAGAGGGACCGAGGCGGCGTCCATGCCCGACCAGGTTCCCGAGGAGATCAAGCGGGAGCGAATCGAGCGCCTGGTCGAGCTCGTCCAGCGAATTGCGGCGGAGCGAAACGTCGAGCGGATCGGTCGTCTCGAAGAGGTACTGGTCGAAGGACCGAGCCGGACCGATCCCTCTCGCCTCCGCGGAAGGACGCGCAGAAACACAACGGTGAACTTCAGCGGCTCGGCGCGGCCCGGTGACCTGGTTCGAGTGGGAATCGAGGGCGCGACGTCGATGACGCTCCGTGGAACGCAGGCCGCCCTCGTGGCCGCCTGACACAGACTCGTCGCACTCCGTCCACCATGCGTGAGCCCACCCACGTTACGCTCAAAGCGGGTGGAGGCACGGGGTGGCCCCAGACATGACCGAGGCGAATCAACCGGTTCTGGCCATCTTCGGGCCCACGGGGAGCGGGAAATCGGCTGTCGCCGAGGCTGTCGCCGACCGCATCCCCGCCGAGACCGTCGCCGCCGACTCGATGCAGGTCTACCGCGGCCTGCCGGTCCTCACCAACCAGCCCGCTCGACCCACCCGTCTCGTGGGGATCTGGGAGCTCGACCACGAGGCCTCGGTCGGCGAGTACGCGGAGCTGGCTCATCAGGCCGTCGACGAGGCGCTCACAGAGGGAATCACCCCGCTCGTCGTCGGCGGCACCGGCCTCTATCTCCGCGCGGCGCTGGTCGAGCTCGACCTTCCGCCCGCGCCCCCCCTCGGCGCGCGACCGCGCTTCGAGGAGCTCTACGACAGCATGGGGCCCGAACGAGCGCACGCCCTGCTGGCCGAGCGCGACCCGCGCGCGGCCGAGACCGTCCACGCGAACGACCGCAAGCGCGTCGTTCGTGCGCTCGAGCTGGCCGATGCGGGCGAAAGCCTGGCGCGATCGCCCAGCCGCCTCTGGACACGCGAGACGCGTCATCCGACCCTCCTCTTCGGTCTCGACGTTCCGAAGGAAGTCCTCGCCGCGCGCATAGAAGCCCGCACGCGAGCGATGTTCGAGCGTGGGGTGGAGGAGGAAGTGGCGCGCGCTGCCGCCGGTCCGCTCTCGAGCACCGCTGCACAGGTGATCGGGCTCCGGGAGATCACGGAGCTTCCCCGCGAGGAGGCCACGGTGGCAATCGTCCGCCGCACGCTTCAGTATGCGGCCTACCAGAGGAAGTGGATGCGGCGCATCCCGGGCCTCGTTCCGCTCGCCGCCGACCACTCCCCCGCGAACGTCGCCGAGGCTCTTCTCGCAGCCGCCCGCGAGCAATTCACCTTTTTGGGGCAGCAAGAAGAAGGTGCCTCCGGCACCAGGAAAGGTGAGGCCGATCACACAGGGCGCGCCGTTTGACTCCTTCGGCCCGCACGCCAAAGGTCCGGCAGATCGGCAAAGAAGGGCCCGCCCGGAAGCGGGCCCTTTCTCTTTTCCGGGGTTAGGCTGAACCCGTGCGCCGCGCGATTCCGTTCGAGAAATGGCACGGGTTGGGCAATGACTATCTGCTCGTGGAGAGGAGCTCTCTCGATGGCGGCCTCGAACCCACGCTCGTTCGTAGGCTCTGCGACTACCACTTCGGCGTGGGTTCTGACGGAATTCTCGAAGTCGTGGCCGAAGACGGCGCTCGGGCCGACATCATCATCTGGAACCCCGACGGCTCGACGGCCGAGCTTTCCGGGAACGGAACTCGCATCGCGGCCCGCTGGCTCGCCCGGCGCACCGGCTTCGAGAAGGTGACCATCGTCGTCGGCGCGCGGGAGGTCGTCGCTCGGATGCGCGACGAACGGGAGGTCGAGATGGACATGGGACCCGTCAAGGTCGCGCCGACCGAAAGCCTGGACGTCGACGGGCTCGCGCTCGCCTTCACGCCCGTCTCGGTCGGGAACCCGCATGCCGTTATCGCTCGGGAGCCCGACCGCACCGAGCTCCTGAGGCTCGGGCCTCTCGTCGAGAATCATCCGCGCTTTCCGGAGCGTACGAACGTCCAACTCGTGCGCGTGGACTCCCGCACGGAGACCACCGTAGGCGTGTGGGAGCGCGGGGCCGGGGAGACGCTCTCGTCCGGAACCAGCGCGTGCGCGGTCGCTGCGGCCGCCGTCGCGAACGGGTGGTGCGACAGCCCAGTCACCGTTCATCTAGCCGGCGGCGACCTGCTCGTCGAACTGGACGAGCGCATGCACGCGCGGCTCACGGGGTCCGCCGAGGAGATCTGCCACGGCGAGACCGCAGAGGAGTGGCTCGAGCGATGAAGTTCGCCAGGCGCCTCGAGCTCGTCCCGCCGTACCTCTTTGCCGAGCTCGAGCGCAAGATCGAGGAGAAGCGCAAGGCAGGTATCGACGTCATCAGCCTCGGCATCGGCGATCCGGACTTGCCGGCCCCTGCAGCCGTCGTCGAGGAGATGCAGCGCCAGGTCGCGCGTCCCGAGACGCATCGCTACCCCTCGAACCGGGGCCTCGGGGCCTTTCGCGAGGCGGTGTCCGCCTTCTACCGAGACCGTTTCGCCGCCGAGATCGAACCGGAGACCGAGGTGATCCCTGTCCTCGGCGGCAAGGAGGGAGTTGCTCACATCGCCCTCGCCTGCCTCGAGAGCGGCGACGTCTGCCTGGCGCCCGAGCCCGGCTATCCGCCGTACACGTCAGGCCCGCTCTTCGCGGGCGCCGAGCTCCACTATCTCCCTCTGGGCGAGGAACACGACTTCACTCCCGACTTCGACGGCATTCCGGCGGACGTCTGGAAGCGCGCCAACCTGCTCTTTCTGAACTACCCGAACAATCCCACCGGCGCGATTGCGCCCCATGATCTGTTTGCGCGGGTCGTCGCGCTCGCGCACCGGCACGGTGTGATCGTCGTGCACGACAGCGCCTACTCCGAGGTCGCCTTCGACGGCTACCGGCCGCCGAGCTTCCTCGCGACCGAGGGGGCTAAGGACGTCGGCGTCGAGATCTTCTCGCTCTCCAAAGGTTGGAACATGACCGGCTGGAGGGTGGCCTGGATCGCGGGCAATCCGGAGATCGTAGAGCGCTATCGAAGCCTGAAGACGAACCTGGATTCCGGGATGTTCGACGCGCTCCAGCATGCAGCCGTGGCCGCGCTCACCGCCGCACGCGACTTCCCGGCGGAGATGTCCGAGATCTACCGCCGCCGGCGGGACCTCATGATCGAAGCGCTTGCCGCCATCGGCCTGCCCTCCACGCCGCCCAAGGCCACGCCCTACATCTGGGTGCGCGTTCCAGACGGCTACACGTCGGCGAGTTTCACCGACCTGGTGCTCGAGGAGGCGGCGGTTGTCGTCTCGCCGGGCCCGTCCTTCGGGCCGAGCGGGGAAGGGTATGTCCGCATCTCGCTGACAGTCGCCGACGAGCGCCTCGAGGAGGCGGCTCACAGGATCGCGTCTTCGCTCCGCGTCGAGGCGACGGCATAATCAGACCGTGACCCACCACCAGCCCGACCCCGCGCCCGGGGCTGAGCCGGAGCGCGGCTTTCTCGTCGCGGTGCTGGCGCAGGGGGTGGAGGAAGACGAGGAGCTGGGGGAGATGCGCGAGCTCATGCGCACCGCCGGCGTCGAGCCTGTGGGAGAGCTGCTACAGCGGCGGCCCTCCCCGGACCCGCGGACCTACGTCGGCAAGGGCAAGCTCGCCGAGCTGAAGGAAGCGGTGCCACGGACGAACGCCGAATCCCTGATCGTCGACGACGACCTGGATCCCGGCCAGCAGCGGCGGCTGGAGAACGAGCTGAAGCTACGCGTCGTCGACCGCACGCAGCTCATCCTCGACATCTTCGCCCAGCACGCCGTCAGCGCCGAGGGAAAGCTCCAGGTGGAGCTCGCGCAGCTCGAGTACAACCTCCCCCGCATGCGTGGCCTCTGGCAGCACCTCGAGCGGCTGGGCGGCGGCATCGGGACCCGAGGGCCTGGCGAGACGCAGCTCGAGACCGACCGTCGCCTCGCCCGCCGCCGCGTCGGACAGCTGAAGCGGCGTCTGCAGGAGCTCGAGCGCCGACGGCAGACGCAGCGGAAGGCTCGCCGGCGCGCGGAGACGCCCATCGTCGCGCTCGCCGGCTACACGAACACGGGCAAATCGACGCTGCTCAATGCTCTGACGGACGCCGAGGTCTCGGTCGACGATCGCCTCTTCGAGACGCTCGACCCGACGACGCGGAGCTTCGTCCAGGACGGCCGCCGATACCTCGTAACGGACACGGTCGGGTTCATCCGGCGACTGCCCCACCAGCTGGTCGAAGGCTTTGCGGCCACCCTCGAGGAGACGGTCGACGCGGATCTCGTCCTGCACGTAGCGGACGCCTCGGCCCCAGACGAGCGCCTCGAAGACATGATCGGCGCCGTCGACGCGGTGCTCGTGGAGATCGGCGCTGCGGAGCTCCCGATCGAGCTCGTCCTGAACAAGATCGACGAGGTCGACCCTCTGCGGCGTCGGCGCCTCGCGAACCGCTTCCCCGGCTCGCTCGAGATCTCGGCCTTGACCGGCGAGGGCCTGGACGAGCTGCGCGCCCGAGTCGCCGAGCGCTTTGGTGAGCGGCTGCGGCCGGTGCGCCTGCTCGTGCCCTACGACCAGGGGAAGATCCTGGCGGAGCTGTACGAGCTCGGCGCCCCCATCGAAGAGCGCCTCGACACGTCGGAGGGCGTGATCGTCGTCGCCCGGCTGCCGCACCGCGAGGTGGCGCGCTTCGCGCCCTACCTCGTCTCCGAGCCGGCCGCGCGAGCCCGGGGCCGATGATCGAAGTCGCGATCACGCGCGTGCGCGCGGAAGCGCGTCTGCCCGAGCGCGCCTACGCGGGAGACGCCGGTCTCGACCTGTCGACGTGCGAGGCTGTCCGGCTGGCGCCCGGCGAGCGTGCCCTCGTGTCCACCGGGCTCGCCGTCGCCATTCCCGAGGGCTATGCGGGGTTCGTGCAGCCGCGTTCGGGCCTGGCCGCCCGCGACGGGATCACGGTCGTGAACTCGCCGGGGCTCGTCGACGCGGGTTACCGGGGGGAGATCCAGGTCGTGCTCCTGAACACGGACCGGGAGCACACGTTCACCGCCGAGGCGGGCGAGCGCATCGCCCAACTCGTCGTCCTGGCCGTGCCCGAGCTCACGCTGCGCGAGGTCCCGGACCTTCCCCCGAGCGAGCGGGGCGTACGAGGCTTCGGCTCTTCACAAACCGTGTGATGGAACCCCGCATTCGCGTGTCGGCGATCCTGCGGCGGGAGACCGGGATCCTCCTCGTCCGCCAGGAGAAGCCGGGACGCGAGTACTGGCTGCTGCCGGGAGGGGGCGTGAACGCGGGAGAGTCGCTCGTCGATGCGCTCCGTCGCGAGCTGGAGGAGGAGGTGGGGCTCGCCGAGGACTTCGTCTTCGAAGGCCCGGTGGCGATCGCGGACTCGATCGCGCCTCCGGGCGGGCCCTCCAAGCACGTCGTCCACATCATCTTCGCTGGGCATCTGGGGCGCCGCTCGCTCGAGCGCGTGACCTCGAGCGACGCCGCCGTCCGCAACCATCGCCTCTTCGACCCGGAAGAGCTGGTGGGCATCTCCCTCCACCCGCCGATCCAGCGCTTTCTGGCCCGGTGGCAGCCCGGCGACCCGGTTGTCTACCTTGGCGCCATGTGGGCGCCCTGAGTCCTCCTAGAAGCGGCCGCCGCGCGCGCGGGCACGCTCGGCAGACACTCGCTGCGCGGAGCTCTCGAAATCGTCGGGGAGCGACTCGAGATCGGGCGTATCACCGAGCCGGCGGGAGAGCGCCCGTCCGATCAGCCAGTCCGCGAGCCACGGGTTACGGGGGAGGAGCGGGCCGTGCAAATACGTCCCGAGCGCGCTGCCGACGCGGGATCCCTCGACGCCGTCCTCGCCGTTGTTCCCGAAGCCCGCGACGACCCGTCCAAGCGGCTCTGCGCCCTCGTCGAGATACGTCCGGCCGGCGTGGTTCTCGAAGCCGGCGAGCGGTCGCCGGTGCCCGGGCTCGAGCTCGCACTCGAGCAAGACGTCCCCGATCATGCGACGCTCGCCGGCGACCGTGTGATGGGGAAGGAGGCCGATGCCGGGAAGCTCGGCGCCCGAGCGGTCCCGATAGAAGCGCCCTAGGAGCTGGTAGCCGCCGCAGACCGCGAGGAACGCGGCTCCGCCGTCGACTGCCTCGCGGAGCGACTCTCCCTTCGTCGCCAGGTCCGGGGCGACCAGCGCCTGCTCCCGATCCTGGCCTCCCCCGACGTAGTAGAGGTCATATTCATCCGGGTTCGCTTCCTCGCCGAGGCCGATCGTCCGGTAGTCGAAACCGATTCCCCGCCAGGCGGCGCGGCGCTCCAGGACGGCCATGTTGCCGCGATCGGCGTAGATGTTCAGGTACTCCGGATAGAGGTGTCCGACGACGATCTTCGGTTTCACGCGGCCTCCTCCCAGTACGGACGTGCGAGCCCTCGCGCGACCGCGATCCTGCGCAGGGCGAGCATGGCGGTGTACGTCGGGAGGACGACGAGCTCCCCGCCCGGGGTCGTCAGCTCCAGACCCCGGTCGAGCGCGCGCTCGAGGTCGGCGACCACCTCGATTCGCTCAGGCGGGACGCCGCCGTACTTGAAGCGCAGGGCGAGCTCGTGCGCCCGCCCGCCGGTCACGACCAGCCGCTCGAGACCATCGCCGAGCGGCTCGAAGTCGACGTCCCAGATCCAGGACACGTCACGTCCGTCGGCGATGTTGTCGTTGAGCGCCACGACGGCCACGCGCGGCCCCCGGTCGGCGACGAGCGTGCGCACCACCTCGTTTGCCCCCGCGGGGTTCTTGATCAAGAGTAGGAGGACGGCCTTGTTGCCGGACCGAATCCGCTCGAAACGGCCGAAGGCGGCACGGAAGCGTGCGAGGCCGGCCTCCACCTCCTCCAGCGAGGCTCCGAGCACGAGGGCGAGGGACGCCGCTGCGACAGCGTTGTAGACGTTGTAGAGGCCCGGGAGCGGCAGGGAGACGCGCCTCGTTCCCTGGGGGGTGACGAGGTCGAACGCGGCGCTCTCGAGCCCGGAGAGCACGATCGAACGCGCGGCTACGTCGAGCGGCGGTCTCTCGTCCCCGCATCCGGGGCAGGCGTAGTCGCCCAGATGCCCGACGTAGGCAGCGCGATACGTGTAAGGCGCGCCGCAAGAGCGGCAGTACTTCGAGTCGGCGGCGTGAGGGAGACGCTCGCGGGCAGCCGTAGGGTCGTCAAGGCCGAAGCGCAGAAGGTTCGCGCGTCCCCGCGCGATGTCTGCCAGGAGGGGGTCGTCGACGTTCACGATTGCGGTGGCGGCCGGATCTAGCTCAACGAGGGCGGTCCGCCAGCGCTCCGCCACGAGCTCGAGCTCGCCGTAGCGATCGAGCTGGTCCCGGAATAGGTTTCCGAGGCAGACGGCGTGCGGCCTAATCCGGCCGGCCACGTCCGCAAATGCGCCCTCGTCCACCTCGAAGAGGCCCAACTCCGCGTCGCGGGCGGCTAGAAGAGCGGAAGCGACACCCGAAACGAGGTTGGCGCCTGCGCGGTTGTGCGCGAGGCGAACCCGCCCGCCGAGGATCTCGGCGACGATCGCTGCGGTCGTGGTCTTGCCGTTCGTGGCCGAGACGAGCGCGGAGCCGCGTGGCAGGCGCTGGGCCAGGGTTCGCAGCGCGCGTGGATCGAGCGTCGCGAGGATCTTCCCCGGAAGGGTCGTGCCGCCGCCCCGGCCAGCGAGGCGCGACAGGCGCCCCGCCGTCGTCGCGAGCGCGATTTCGAGCTTCAGCCGCACCCGCCCAATCCTACGTTCCCTCGAAGGAGTGAATCTCGGCCCGTTCCCTCGTTCCAGGGAGGAGCAGGAGGGGCCGCTCGTTCGATGCAGGTGCCAACGAACTTCCACTGCGGTCCGCGCGCCAGCGCGGAGGAAGGAATCGACGGCATGCGGCCAGTCGGCGGTACGAAGGGCAACCTGCGAGGCAGCGCTCTCTGGGGTAAGAAGACCAAGGGCGAGGCTCGCTCGAGCGCGCTCTGGGGCAAACCCGGGCGCCGCGCCGCCGCTCTCCTCGCCGTGGTCGGCATTCTCGCCGCTCCGGTTGCCGCACCCGCCTCGAACGGCAACGGCGCCTCTTCGGGCGCGCTCGTCCCCAACGCGCTGCTCGCCAACGCGCAAGCGCATCCCGGCGGGAAGTTTCGCGTCATCGTGCAGGCGAAGCCCGGCAAGAGCTCGACGTACGTCGCGAGCCTCGTCAAAGGCGTCGTCTCGAAGCATCCCGGCAAGTCCAGGGGCCTGAAGAAGAAGTTTTCCGCCGTCAACGGCGTCTCGGCGCAACTGACCGGCGCGCAACTTGTGGCCCTCGCCAAGCAGAAGGGCATCCTGGCGATCACGCGCGACCGGCGCCTGGTTGCCACTGGTCAGTTCTCCAACGATCAAGGGTGGGTGCAGACGGCAGGCGTGGACGACTTCTGGGTCGGCCAGGCGCTCTCCGGCCTCGGGATGCCGGCGATCGCAATCGTCGACTCAGGTGTCCAGACCGGCCGGCTCGACTTCAGCGGACGCCTGCTCAAGCAGGTTCGACTGACTAGCCTCGCGCCCAACTCGCTCGGCGACGGGCGCGGCCACGGAACCTTTGTCGCGGGCATCGCTGCCGGCGCGGCCGCGAAGTACGCAGGCGCAGCTCCGACGGCGCCGATCCTCTCCCTCGACGTCATGGACGACAACGGAATGGCGCTGACCAGCGACGTCATCGCCGCGGCCGACTGGATCCTGCAGAACAAGGCGGCCTACAACATCCGGGTGGCCAACTTTTCCCTCCAGTCCTCGACCCCCGCCACCTTCGCTTACGACCCGCTCGATCAGGCGGTCGAGAAGCTCTGGTTCTCCGGCGTCGTGGTGGTCGCCTCCGCCGGCAACTACGGCGACAACGGCCAGCCGACGACGGTCGGGTACGCGCCCAGCAACGATCCCTTCATCATCACGGTCGGCGCCGCAGATCTGAACGGAACGGCGTGGAGCGCGGCAGACGACTTCGCAGCTCCCTGGTCGGCCTACGGCTACACGCTCGACGGCTTCGCCAAGCCTGACATCGGCGCCCCTGGACGCGTGCTCGTGGGCCCGGTCCCCTCGCCGTCGACGATGGCTCGTGAGCACCCCGAGCGACTGACGGCACCCGGCTACATGTGGATGTCCGGAACGTCCTTCTCCGCGCCCGTCGTCTCCGGCGCTGCGGCCCTGGTCATCGCCCACCACCCGGACTGGACGCCCGACAAGGTCAAGGGCGCCCTCATGCTGAGCGCGCAGCCCACGGCCGGCGGCATGGCTCTGGGCGTGGGCGAGGTCGACGCGATCGCCGCTACGCAAGTCGCGGACCCGCCCAACCCGAATCTCGCCCTGAACCAGTTCGTCAGCCCCGACGTCTCCGGCGGCTTCGCCTTCGACGCAGCCAGCTGGGCCAACACTGCCCAGGCGGACGCGTCGTGGAACAGCGCTTCGTGGAACAGCGCTTCCTGGGCCAACGCCTCCTGGTCGAACGCTTCCTGGGCCGCAGCCTCCTGGAACGCGGCCAGCTGGGCGAACGCCTCGTGGGCCGCAGCCTCCTGGGCCGCAGCTTCGTGGAACGCTGCCAGCTGGGCGGCAGCGGCCTGGGCTTCGTAGCCCCCCGGAGCGCGTCGGCGCGCTAATCCCTCGAAAGAGTGAACCTCGTCCCTCTCCCGCAAACGGGGGACGTGACTTCCCGGGAATCCCCTAGCTTGCGGTCTGCGTAACGAATCACCTGCGGCCGCGTGAAAGCGCGAGGGAGAGGAACGAGAGACCTGATGCGGCGAGACCTGACGCGGCAAGATCGCGGGTCGAGCGGAGACCTTCGGTGGAGTGCCCTCTGGGGCAAGCCCTCGAGGGGCGAGACGCGCTCTAGCGCTCTCTGGGGCAAGGGCGGACGCGGGTTCCTTGCGACGCTCGTCGTCGCGGTCGGCCTCGCTGCTCCTGTCGCCTACGCTGATTCCGGCTCGGGCTCGCCGAGCTTCAAGGCGTACACGACGCCCGGGCTGGTTGAAGATGCTCAGGCCACGCCGAGGGCCACCTTCGACGTGATCCTCGTCGGCGCCGACCGGCCTTCGGGCTGGCTCGCGAAGCAGATCGCCAACTTCGACAGCACGAAGGCCAAGGTCCGGAAGCAGTACCGCTCCATCAACGGCGTCGCGGCGCGCCTTACGGGGAGCCAGATCCTGGCGCTGGCCCGTAACGGCCACGTCGACTCGATCACGTACGACTCGCCCGTGGTTCTCGCCGGCGGCCTCTCGAACAAACAGCGCTGGCCGTTCGTCTCCGGCGTGCAGCAGTTCTGGGCTGGTGGATCCTCGGCAGCCACGCCGACGATCGCGGTCGTCGACTCCGGCATCGACGCCGGACGCGCCGACTTCGGGGGCCGGGTGGTCGCGCAGGTCAACATGACGTCGCTTCCGGGCAACTCGGCGGGCGACGGTCGCGGCCACGGAACGTTCGTCGCGGGGATCGCGGCCGGCTCGGGCGACGGCTACGCCGGCGCAGCCCCGGCTTCGAAGATCGTCTCGCTGGATGTCATGGACGACAACGGAATGGCGATGACGCGCGACGTCATCGCCGCGGCCGACTGGATCCTGGCGAACAAGGACAAGTACGGGATCCGCATCGCCAACTTCTCGCTCCACTCTGCCCAGCCGAACAGCTTCATGTTCGACCCGCTCGACAAGGCGGTGGAGAGGCTCTGGTTCAGCGGCGTCGTCGTCGTCACCGCTGTAGGCAACTACGGTGTCGCCGGCCAGGCCAGCGGCGTCCCGTTCGCCCCCGGCAACGATCCCTTCGTGATCACGGTCGGAGCCGACGACGTCGACGGATCGGTGTCCACGAACGACGACTATGCGGCGCCGTGGTCTGCATACGGCTACACGCTCGACGGCTTCGCGAAGCCCGACGTCGCCGCCCCCGGCCGCTACATGGTCGGGCCTGCGCCCGCGACCTCGACGCTCTCGCTGGAGCGCCCCGCCAGCATCGTCGCACCAGGCTACATCCAGCTTTCTGGCACGTCCTTCGCGGCCCCGATCGTCGCAGGCGCCGCCGCTCAGATTCTCGGCACGCATCCGACGTGGACGCCTGATCAGGTCAAGGGCGCGCTGATGGTAAGCGCGAGGCCTGCGGGCGACGCGGCTCCGCTTTCCACCGGCGTCGGCATCGTCGATGTCGCCAAGGCAGTCGCTCTCGGCTCAGCGCCGGACGCGAACGCCGCGCTCCGGCCGTTCGTGAAGGCGGATCCTGCCGGCGGTACAAACCTCGCCTTCGACGCGGCCAGCTGGGCGAACACCGCCATCGCAAACGCCTCCTGGGCCAACGCCTCCTGGGCCAACGCCTCCTGGTCCAACGCCTCCTGGTCGAACGCCTCCTGGGCGAGCGCCAGCTGGTGCGACGCCTCCTGGTCTGACGCCAGCTGGGCACAGGCTTCCTGGGCCTCGGTCTCCTACGCCGACAACGCCGAGGGAGACGTCACCGAAGCCGGCGGCGAATGGATCGACCCGGCCGAGCTAGAGGCGCTGCTCTTCGGAGACTTCCCGGTCGCAAGCGAGCCGGCCACCAGCACCGAGCCCGCCGCTCCACCGCCCGATCCTTCCGCCCTAACGGCTCCCTAGAAAGGTCGAGCCACCGCGAGCCCCGGGCCGCCCACCCGGCTCGGGGTTCACCCTTTGGGGTGAACTTGGGGTCGTCCCTCGAATGGGGGACGCCGCCCCGCAGGCCCGAGCGTACGGTCCCACTATGGCTCTGCGGCCCCGCGCTTGCGCGTGGAAGCAAACGGAGCTGCCATGACCCACGGCAGCGAGGCTTTGAGCTGGGCGAGATGAGCGCAGTACCCACGGAGTATCGAGGCGCCGAGCCGAGGCCGGCACCGGAGCAGGGCGAACCCACTCTTTCGAGGGGCGCGAAGCTCTACCTGGCCGCCGTCGGCATCGCCACCGTCGTAGCGGCCTTCGTGCCGCTCTCGCATCTGTCCCCGGAAACGAGAGGGTGGCCGACCTTTCTCGTCATTGCTTCCTGCGCCGCGATCGCGCAACTCTTCGTCGTCCGCACTCCGCGCGACCAGTCCTACCACACCTCGATTGTCTTCCTGATTCCGGCCGCGTTGCTCTTGCCGCCGGAGCTCGTCGCCCTGGTGGGCCTCGTGCAGCACATCCCCGAATGGCTGAAGGTTCGCTACCCGTGGTACATCCAGTGCTTCAACATCTGCAACTACACGCTGAACGGCCTGGCGGCCTGGGGGGCGGTCTGGCTCGTCCGCGATCTCGGCCTCGCCACGGAGCCCACAATGGCGCTCGCCGGTCTCGCTGCGTGTGTCGTCTTCGTCGCCACAAACCATGTGCTCCTCGCCACCATGCTTCATTTCGCGCGCGGTCACACGCTGCGGGAAACGGGGCTCTTCTCGGGCGACAGTCTCGCCACCGACCTTGTCCTCGCGGCCCTCGGCGTCGCCTTCGCCAGCCTCTGGCGCTGGAATCCCTACCTCCTGCCCACCGCTGTCGCGCCATTGCTCCTGATTCATCGGTCCCTGAGCGTTCCCGCGCTCCAGGAAGAAGCGCGCGTGGATGCGAAGACCGGCCTCTTCAACGCCCGTCATTTCGCCGCGGAGCTGCGCGAGGAGCTGGCGCGCGCCAACCGCTTCGATCGGCCGATGTCCGTGATCATGGCCGACCTCGACCTGCTCCGGGACATCAACAACTCGTACGGCCATCTTGCCGGCGATGCGGTCCTCAACGGCATCGCTGACGTCTTCCGAAAGCAGCTGAGGCCATACGACGTCCCCGCCCGATTCGGCGGAGAGGAGTTCGCCATCCTCCTGCCGGAGACGGCGCCCGAGACTGCGCTCGAGATCGCCGAGCGCATCCGGCGCGCCGTCGCCGAGCACCTCTTCGAGGTGGAGACTTCGAGCGAGCCCATCCGCGCCACCATTTCGCTGGGCGTCGCAGGCTACCCGAAGGACGGCTCCGACCCAAACGAGCTGATCCACCAGGCAGACCTCGCCGTCTACCGAGCGAAGCTCCAGGGCCGCAACCGCGTCCTCGGCGCGAGCTCCGAGCCGCTGCTCATGGCCGGAGAGCGAAGCCCTCGCCTCGCGGCTGTGCCGGACGAGGGGGATTACGTCGCCACCGCCTCACGCGTCCTCCCTGAGCAGCGTGCGAGCGAGCTCCGCGAGGCTCAGCAGCAGCGGCCGCACACTCCTGGCAGGCCGCACTTCCTCGCCCTTTCGGCTCCGCTTGCCGCCCTCGTCGGGCTGGTCGCGATCGCGGGCATCGCCGCGGGCTTCGCGGGACTCCTCTTCGGTACGACCAGCGACGTCCTCGGGTTGATCGCCATCGTCGTCCTCGTCGGCGGCGGCCAAGCGCTCTCCCTCGAGCTCGAAGCGGGCTCGATCTCGGTGAGCGCTGTCGGCGCACTCGCCGGCACGGCCCTCTTCGGACCGCGCGCCGCCCTGCCGCTCGCCGTCGCCATCGTGGCCGTCGAGTGGAGCGCCCGCCGCGACGACTGGTTCTACGCCCTCTTCAACATCGGGGCATTGAGCCTCGCGTCGCTCGCCGCGGCGGCGGTGTTCAGCGTCGGCTGGGTTGACAGCCGCGCCGGCGAGCTCGTGACCGCTGGAGCCGGCCTCGTGGCCGGCGGCGCCTACTTCGCGGTTAACACAGCGCTCATCTCGCTTGCCATGGCCCTCGAGGGACACGACCGCTGGCGGTCCGTCTGGAAGGAGCGCTTCTCCTGGCTCCTCCCGCACTACGTCGCATTCGGAGCAGTCGGCGCCGCGATCGCACTCGCCTACGGTGCCATCGGTCTCTACGGGCTCGCCGTCTTCGTCTTGCCGCTCCTCCTCATGCGCAAGACGATGGCCGCTTATCTCGGGCACACCGAGAAGTCGACGAAGAAGCTGCGCAAGGCGGCCGAGACCATCCGCTCGCAGAACGTCTCCCTCGAGCAGGCGAACCGGCTCCTGAAGGAGCGCTCCACCGCCGCCATGGAGAGCCTCTCGGCCACGGTCGACGCTCGCGACGCGTACACGGCCGGCCATTCGCGCCGCGTGCAGCAGCTCGCGCTCGCCACCGGCCGCGAGCTCGGGTTGTCCCAGGCCGAGCTCGATCTCCTCGGCCATGCCGCTCTCTTCCACGACATCGGCAAGCTCGCCATCCCCGATGCGGTCCTGCTCAAGCCGGCCAGCCTGACGGTCGACGAGTGGGCGCTCATGCAGCGCCACGCGGACGAGGGTGCCCGCATCATCGACCGCCTGGGCTTTCTGAACGACGCGGTGCCGGCCATCCGCCACCATCACGAGCGGTTCGACGGCACCGGCTACCCCGACGGCCTCTCCGGCGAGGACATCCCGCTCGGCGCGCGCATCATTCACGTTGCCGACGCCCTCGACTCGATGCTCACGACGCGCATCTACCGCGCCGCTCGGCCCGCAGACGAGGCTCTCGAGGAGCTCCGGCGGGGCTCGGCGACGCAGTTCTGCCCACGCTGCGTCTCGGCGCTCGAGCGGCTCCTGCAGACCGATTCCGCAGACCCGCGGCAGCCCGCAGGGCCGCTGCTCGCGACGGCTTCCTAGCCCCCGCTTGCGCTCGGACTAATCTGCTCTATCCTTGGACTGAGGCCGCTGTGCAGATCGATTCCGCCGACCTGGCTGCATTCCAGGCGGGGATGCGCCGCCGCTATTCGGACGACGAGATCCTCGCCGAGCTGAAAGGCTCTGCGACCCGCCTCGGCCGCTCCCCGACGATGCGGGAGTTCGAGCGCGACCGGGGCGCCCGAATCCATCCCCAGACGGTGATCGACCGGTTCGGAACGTGGAACGCCGCCAAGCGTCTGGCCGGACTGCGCCCCCGTCGATTTGCGACCCGAGAGGAGCTGCTCGCCGAGCTGCGGATGCTGGGCGAGGAGCTCGGGCGCCCGCCCACGGGCGGAGACCTCCAGCGCCGGCGCGCGACCATGCCCTCCAAGTCCCTCTACTGGCACACCTTCGGATCTCTCCGCAACGCTCTTCGCGAAGCCGGTTTCGACGTTCCACTCGGCGAGGAACGGCTGGAACGCGCGGTGGAGGACGGCGCGGCCCTCGCACGCAGGATCAGGCGGCTGCCGCGCTTCACGGACTGGGCGGCCGAGCGAAAGCGCAACCAGCGGCTCGCCAGCGAATGGCAGGTCTACCGGCTCGCGGGAGGTCGCCGCGGCGCCTGGACGACGTTCCAGTACCTCGTGCGAGGCCGTCTGGTGGAGGATGGCGCGGAAGTCGGCGCGGACGGGCGGGTCAGCGTCCCGCTGCGGCGGTCGCGAGCGCGGCCAGCCGGGCGAGACAGAACTGCCGCTCCTCGGGGGCGCGCACGGCGGGGAGCAGCTCTTCCGTGAAGCTGGTGTCCGGCTGGAAGGCCTCGCTCCGCACCAGACGGCCGTCAACGGCCGCAGCGAGCGTCCCTTCGGGCACTTCGCGCTTGCGCAGACGCACGCCTGCGTAGCGCTCCACGAGCTCGAGAGCTTCCTTCGTCGAGGCGAAGAAGAACTCTTGCCCGCCTTCGCCGATCCAGAGCGGTCGGCCGATCCCGCGTGCGAGGAAAAGGACGTCAGGGTCGCGCTCGTCGACCCACGCGGTTGCCATCGACCCGTACAGCTCCTCCAGCGCATTGGCCCTGCTTCGCTCCAGCTCGGCGAGGGCGAAGATGGCCTCGGAGTCGACGGTCATGTCCTCCTCTGCCCGCTCGAAGCCGTACCGGGCGAAGATCTCCTCGTCGTTCTTGATGATCCCGTTGTGGATCCCGACGACGGAGCCGTGACGGACGGGGTGATTGTTCGCGTTCAGAGACGGATGGCCCTTGGTGTAGTCGCGTACGTGGACGAGCACCTGAGTCGCGGTCGCCGGGACGGAGATCTCGTCGAGGAGCTCGCTGGCGCCCGCTTGGCGCTTGCGGACCTCCAGCTCGAGCCCTGGACCGCGGTAGCAGTATCCGGCCGCGTCCGCCCCTCGCTCGGAGATCGCAGCCATCAGCGTTTGCGCAGCGAGGGTGGGGTCGACAGCGCTTTCGCGGTTCAGGCTATATCCGGCGATCCCACACAAGGCGAAGTTTCACTCTAACAATCGTCTCAGCTGACCCGGCTCACCATCCCTCAACACGGTGGTGGCTCCTCAAGGCCGCCTCACGGGAGGCCGATAGGGCATGCGTGGGACGGCCTGTCCGCAGACTGCCTTCGCCCGAACCCGACCCAACTCCCGGGGAGGACGGCGAGGAGGCGAAGCTCGAGCTCGTGCCCGAGGCGGCTCTGGACGCCCCGGCTGATGCCGAGGACGAGGACGACCGCAAAGAACGTCTGGCGGCCGGCCCGACCCAGGATCCGCTCAAGCTCTACGTCCGCCAGATCGGCGACGGTCCCCTCCTGACGCCTGCGGAGGAGCGCGAGCTCGCGAGGCTGAAGGACGAGGGCGACGAGGCTGCCAAGCGCCGCCTGATTGAGTCGAACCTACGGCTCGTGATGTCGATCACCCGCAACTACGTCAACTCGGGCGTCCCCCTGCTCGACCTGATCCAGGAGGGAAACCTCGGCCTCATCCGCGCCGTGGAGAAGTTCGACTACAAGATGGGCTACAAGCTTTCGACGTACGCCACCTGGTGGATCCGCCAGGCAGTGACACGCGCGATCGCCGACCAGGGCCGCACGATCCGCCTTCCGGTCCACGTCGTCGACCAGGTGCGGCGCGTGATGCGCGCGCGCCGGATCCTCACACAGAAGCTCAACCGCGATCCGCTCCCAGACGAGATCGCCAAGGAGAGCGGCTTCGACGTCAAGCGCGTCAACGAGCTCCTCGATCTCGTGGAGGACCCCGTCAGCCTCGAGACGCCTGTCGGTGACGGCGACTCCATGTACGCCGACATGATCGAGGACGTCAACTCCGAGCAGCCGGAAGCCACGCTCGCCGTCATGCTTCGCAGCGCGGAGCTGCAGATCGCGCTGGCCCAGCTCTCCGACCGAATGCGGCACGTACTGGAGCTTCGTTTCGGGCTGACCGGCGGGGTTCCGAAGACGCTCGAGGAGGTCGGCACCGAGCTCGGCGTAACCCGCGAGCGTGTCCGCCAGCTCGAGTCACGCGCCCTCCGTGAGCTCCAAGCGGCAGCGCCGGACCTGCGCCTCTATCTCCGCACCGAGTAGAGGCCACGATCCCGCTTGTGTTTCACAGGCACAAGCGGATTGATTGGCCCCAAGGGACGATTTCAACCGGCGAGGGACGGCTACCGGCGCGGAGGGGGGACTTTGTGCGCGTGAAACACAAATCCGCTCGTTCCGGAGACGGCTGTGGGCGTGGGTAGGGTGGACCCAATGTTCGTCGACGTCCACTCGCACGTCGTTCCCTCGGGTGACGACGGGGCCCAGAGCATCGAGGAAGGGCTCGAGCTCTGCCGAAGCGCGGCGCGGAGCGGGACGGGGGTTCTCTACGCCACCCCTCACGTCTGGCCGATGCTTCCCCTGCCTGCGGAGCGGGAGGAGGCCATCCGCGCGAACCACGCCGAGCTGGCGCCCGTTGCAGCCGGCTTCGGGCTCGACCTTCGGCTCGGCTTCGAGCTTACCCCGTCGCCGGCGCTCCTCGAAGAGGACCCAAAGCGCTTCCGACTCGGCGATCTCCCGGCCGTCCTCATGGAGGTGCCCTTCCACGGCTCTCTAAGCCTCGCTGAGCGCCTCGCAGAACACATCGAGGCAGAGGGGCTAGTCCCCGTGATCGCGCATCCAGAGCGTTCTGAGGCCGTCCTGGACAATCCGGCTCTCGCCGCAGGGATGGCCGAGCGGGGCTGGCTCCTACAGGTCAACGCCACGAGCATCGTCGGCTACCACGGAGCTGAGATCGAAGCGAGCGCCTGGCGGCTCGTCGACGACGGTCTCGCCGACCTCGTGGCCTCCGACGGACACCGCCTCGCGCGGCCGCCGCACCTCCGAGCCGGCGCCCGATGTGCTCGAGCGTGTGGGGCTCCTCGCCGCGCAGCCCGTAGCGGAGCTCGAGCACACGCCGGTCGCGCTCGGGGAGAGACTCCAGAGCCCGGTCGAGGGCCTCCTTCTGGAGCCGGCGCTCCGTCTCCTCCTCGGGCAGCGGGTCCTCGCCGGCGACGAGGTCTCCGAAGACGGCATCCTCCTGTTCGCCGATCGGCTGGTCGAGGCTCGTGGAGGCCCGAGCGGCCGCCCGCACCTCGATCGCCTGCTGCAACGGAAGACCGGCCTCGTGCGCGATCTCCTCGAGCGAAGGCTCACGCGCGAGCTGCGTCCAGAGGTGCCTCTCGGCGCGGTGCATCTTTTGCATGCGCTCGACGACGTGGACGGGAACGCGGATCGTCCGCGCCTTGTCCGCGATCGCGCGGGCGACCGCCTGGCGGATCCACCACGTGGCGTACGTCGAGAACTTCAGGCCCCGCTGCCACTCGAACTTTTCCACGGCGCGGATGAGGCCGAACATTCCCTCCTGGATCAGGTCGAGGAAGGGGAGGCCCTGGTTGCGGTAGTTCTTCGCGATCGAGACGACGAGCCGAAGGTTGCACTCGATCATGCGCCGCTTGGCTTCCATGTCGCCGCGCTCGATTCGCTTCGAGAGCTCCACCTCGTCGGCCGCAGTGAGCAGCGGATGGCGTCCAATCTCGCGAAGGAAGAGCTGGAGCGCGTCCGTGGTCGTCTCGAGCACCTCGGTCGCGCGTGGGGGAGCGGTCGGCTCGCGGGGGGGCTCCTTCGGCGCCTCGACGACCTCGATGTTGCGCTCCTCGAGCTCGCGATAGAACGCCTCCACATCGGCAGGCTCCACCTCGAGCGCATCGAGAGCCTCGGTCAACTCGGTAGCGTCGAGAAAGCCGGCCGCCTCGCCGCGCTCGAACAGATGCTGGATCTCCTCGTTGGTGAGGGCGGTCGTCTCGTCTGCCATTTAAAGCACGCGCCGCCCGGGCTAATCGACGCACACACGGACCCCGGGCGGTACCGGGGCTACCCTACCAATCGACGCAGGAAAGTAAACACCCACTCGCGACTCGCGGAGTGGTATTTCGCAAAATCCAGCTTATTCTCCGAGTAGAGCCCGCTCTTGTTGCGGCCGATGGGGAGAGGAGGCGGGTTGGTTCTGCTTGACCAAGGGGCGACGTGGACTGGTGTCGGCGTGGTGGCGCTGTCGGCGCTCCTGCTCGCGCTCGGAATCCTCCTGTTCGCGCGTTGGCGGCGAGTGGCCGAACGCGAAGCGGCCCAGATCCGGGCGGCGGGCGAGCGCACGGAGAAGCTGCTCACGGAGCTCTCGCGCGCTCTCGGAGACGCCAGGGACGAACGGGGCCGCCGGGCGGCGCTGGGCGAGCTCGGCGCGACGCTCGACCTCTATGCTGCGCTCGAGCGGGCGCTGCGGGTCGTGAGCCAGCTGGCCGAGGCCGACGCGGCGATGATCGCTCTCCGGCAGGAGGAGGGCGAGCCGATCACAGCCGCGTACGGGTTGACGGCCGACGAGTCGGACCGCGATCTGCTCGGCGTCCCTCCCGAGGCAGGCAAGGCCCGCGCGGTCAAGCTCGCCTACCTGTACACGGCCGAGGAAGCGGCCAACGACGAGTTTCGGCTCTCGGGCGGACTGGCGGTGCCGCTGGCCGGCGAGCACGGGGAACGCAGCGGGACGCTCGCGGTCTTCTGGCGGCGTGCCGATCGGGCCATTGCGGACGACGAGCTCGAGCGCTTCGAGGAGCTGGCGGCGACGTTCGGACCCGCACTCGAGAACGCACGCCTCTACTCGGAGGCGCGAAGACTGGCCGAGACCGACCCGCTCACGAACCTGCGTAACCGACGCTATTTCAACGAGCGACTGCGCCGCGAATGCGCGCGCGCTCGCCGGTACGACCGCAGCCTGGGGCTCCTGCTGTTCGAGGCCGAGGGAGGCCTGGACGACCCCTTCTCCGCCGGTGAGCGGATCCAGGGGGCCGTCCGCAGTACCGACATCGCCGCCCACCTTGGAGATGGTCGCTTCGCGGTGATCATGCCGGAAGCGGGGCAGGCGGGCGCCGAGCGCCTTCATCGCCGCCTGCAGTTCGCCCTCGGCGGCCGCGTCGACAACGGCGACGGCGTCCGGCTCCACGCCGGCTTCGTCGAGCTGCGAGGTGAGGACGACGCCGCCATGTTCCTGCGCCGGGCCGAGGAGGCCCTCGGACGAGCAAGGGAAGCGGCCCGCGAGCACCTCGCGGCTGCACAGCGCCCCTGATTCGGCCTCTCCGCGGAAAGGGGCGCGGCGTAAGATCGCAATGGGGCCCGGCGACCGTTAAGCCGCAGGCGGTCGGCCGAGGCCATCCCCCTATTGGCTCTTGGCTGCGCCGGGCCCCATAAACAAATCGCTGTCGAGTCGGATTTCGTTACAAACCGAGGTTCATGCCGGCGTCGTGCCGTTGCCCTAATCCAGCGGTGTTCAGGCCGGCGCACGATAACGGGCGTTATGTCAAGTTGACGGGCAAGCCGAGAAAGTCGGCTGCCTCCTGCACCACGTCGTCCCCCGCGTCGAGCGGTTGGACGTCCACCACCCCGAGCGCGTCCTCGGCCCGGTCGAAGAGCGTGACGTTCGGCCAGAGAGACTCGAACGTCGACCACCACCGGAGCCCGACTCCCTCGGCGTGACGCTCGAAGAGCTGGACTGCCTGCCTCTGCGTGGTCGAACGCTCGTTCGTGGCCACCAGCGAGGGCCGCAGCTCCTCGCGCAGGAGCGCTCCCGGATCGTCGAGGTCGAGGAGGCCCGCGCCGTCGTCGAGCTCGAGCGCGCCGAGCGCGAGCGGCTTGCCGTGGCGAAAGAGATCCGGCGGCTCGATCGACGTCCCCGTCAGTCCGGCGAGCTGCTCGACGAGCGCCGACACAGGCTCGAAGGACGCGTAGAGGCACCCGTAGAGGGTTGGAGCGTCGTGTCTCCCCTCACCCTGGAGCATGCGGGGAAACCAGAGTGCTCCTCCGCGGGCTCGCTCCGAGACTGACTCGTCCCAGGCGAAGCAGCGGAAGAGGATCACGCGAAGGAGCCGGCCTGCTCCTGGCGGATGGCGCCGAGGAGCTCCTCCACCCTCCCCTGCCTGATGACGTCGATCGGACGCCGCTGTCGCAGAAAGGGGTTCAGGCCGAAGAGCCACTTCTCCGCGGTCGAGGGCTCGTACAGGCGGAGCAGCGCGGACATCACGAGCTCGAGCAGGTCCAGGCGCTCGGCGTTGTCGGGGTCGATCCCCTGTCCCCTCTTCCACCGGCTGACCTGCGCGGGATTCACACCGAGCGCGTCGGCGAGACGCCGCTGGGAGCGAAAGTCGCGGCTGAGCGCTTCCACCTTCACTGCGGGCTCGACGGGCATGTCGTCATTGTAGCGCAACGAAAAGTGTTGCGCTCGGCGCGCGAGGCTCCTTGCGGGCGTCCCTTTGACCCATTAGCGTGCCGGGGTTCTAATGCTCCTCGAGCCTATCGACCCCAACGAACGATTCAGATCCAGGCGTCGACAGGCCAGGAGGCGGCGCGCAATGCGCCGCATCGCCCTCCTCTCAGTCGTCGCGCTGACCGCGGCGGCACTCACCCTCGGAGCTCGCTTCCTCAGCGTGCGGGACACGAAGGGCGCTGCTGCCCCGAACAGCCCTCCGGCGACGACGCAAACAAAGGCCGAGCCCAAGCCGCAGCCCCGGGCTCTCCCCGCCGAGATGCGCGGCATCCACGTGACGATGGCGCTGGCATCGCTCGACGGGAAGATCGACGAGTACCTCCGTCTCACTCGTGAGGGCCTGAACACGATCGAGCTCGACGTCAAGGACGAGACTGGTGAGGTCGCGTTCCGGCATCCGGCCGTGCCGCTGGCGCGCGAGACGGGCGCGGCGAAGCGGTATTACGACCCCTACGAGGTGGCTCGCCAGGTGCACGCGCGTGGCGCGTACCTCGTCGGGCGCATCGTCGTCTTCGAAGACCCGATCCTCTCCGACCATAAGCCGCAGTACGCCATCCGGACGAGTAACGGCGGTGTGTGGCACACGGCCGGCGGGCTCGGTTGGGTCAATCCGTACGACGAGCGCGTCTGGAAGTACGTCACCGACCTGGGCGAGGCAGCCGCCAAGGCGGGATTCGACGAGATCCAGTTCGACTACGTGCGCTTTCCGACGGACGGAGACCTCTCGAACGTCGTGTTCGCCGGCGCTGGTCATAAATCCAAGGCGAGGACGATCGCGGACTTCTTGAAGTACGCGTCGAGCCGCTTGAAGCCTCTCGGAGTCCGCGTGTCGGCCGACGTCTTCGGGCTCTCCGCGACGCGCAACATGAAGATCGGCCAGCGGCCCGACCGCATCGCGCGCTATCTCGACGCGATCTATCCAATGGTCTATCCCTCCCACTTCGGGCCTGGCGAATACAACATCGACAATCCCAATGCGCAGCCCGGCCGCACGGTCGCGCTCGCGCTGAGGGACTTCGACGTCGCTCTCCGCGGCAGCGGGACCCGCCTCGTACCCTGGCTCCAGGACTTCTCGTTGGGCCGCACGTACACCCTCGCCGACGTCCGCGACCAGATCCAGGCCACCCGCGACGCCGGGGCCGAAGGTTTCCTCCTCTGGAACGCCGACGGCGTCTACACTCGTGCCGCCCTCGCGGGTCCCTAGACTCCGTGCCGCGTTCGACAGCCGGTCCCACACGTCGCTCCGGGCGGTGTGGAAACTGTGGAAAACTGAACTATTCGCAAATTGCGTAGATTAAGTTGAACGGCCTCTTGCAACCGTTTCGCGCACGTCCTAAGGTGCCAATTGCGCCGAGCAGGGAGCGCGAGTAGGTTGAAGCTTCACCGGGCGGTTGTACCTGCAAGGGAAAAGCCGGCCGGGGAAGCGGACGAAAGCGCCACCCGCTCGGCGAATTTTTTTGGTCCTGGATAGATTGGTCGCGTGGCCTTCCCCCCGCGCCCTCCAGCCTTCAGTCCCGGTTTCACATCCCTCGTCTGGGGCATCTGCCTCGGCGCGTACATCTGGGTCGGCCTGCTCGCCATCGGTGTCTCCAGCGGGACGGCGTTCTTGTTCGCCCTCGTCGCTGGGACGCTGATCTTCTTCTACGTGCGCCTCTTCGGCGCCGACACTCTCCGGCGCTAGGCGACTAGAAGCTCAGGATCGACGCCGGCCGTGGCGCGGTGATCAGAGCGCGGCAGAGGAGGCTCGCGAACTCGCCCCCAAGCAGGGTGTCGAGCCGCGCGCGGGCGCTACGTCCTTCTGCTCCGAGCATGCGCTCGTAGGCGGCGCAATGTTCGAGAAGGCGCGGGGCTCCACGGTTGTCCCCGGGGCGGCTGTGGCCTACGGCGGCCATGCCCTTCTCATCGACTCCCAGGCCACCGAAGTGGATCCCTGGCGCGAGTGAAGAACAAGAGAGAGGGGCGCCTGCGGGCGCCCCTCTCGGACGATTCGCTCGAGACGGACCTAGGTCGTCTCGCGCCGGTTTGGATCGCGAATCTCGACCCGGTCGCCGGAGCCGTGGGCTGCCGGGACCGTCTCACGGGCGCGGCCGGTCGTGCGCTCACCCACCGGCGTCGTGGTCGTGACGTCGCGGTCATATTCGTGTACGTCCTCGTCGGGAACGATCTCGCGCTCTCGGTCGATCACCTCACGCCGGCGCGGGCCGGTCGTATCGAAGGAGAACGCGAACACGATTCCGAGACCCATCGCCAGAGCGGCCGGGAAGGTACCGAGGTCGTTCACCAGGCCCGTGATCCCGATGTCGCTCGACCAGCCGGCAAGACGATCGTGCTGCCAGCCGCCTTCCGGCTGCGTGGCGAGCAAGACCCAGCCGACGACGATGGCCGCCGGAATGAATGCGAGCAGGAAGACCCCTGGGCTGACGATCGGGATCCCCCACTTCGTCCAGCCGCCGAAGAGCTGCGAGAGCCCCAGTGCGAGACCGGCCGCGGCGATGAGTCCCATCGCAGCCCAGAACTCGCTCGTGCTGGTGAGATCGAAATAGCTCGCCAGCCAGATCAGGAGCCCCGCCGCGGCGACGCCGAGGAGCGTGAAGATGGCGCGAACGAGCGGCGGACCGCCCCAGTCGCCCCGCCGGTCGGCGACCACGCGGTCGCGGGCGACCGGCTCGTCACGCGTCACGACGTCGTCGCCGTCGTCGTGAGCGACGACGTCGCCGCGTTCGTGTCTGCGGAAGATGCCCACTTTCGTCACCTCGTTCGGTTGTGTGCACGTCCAGGTGGGAATTTCCCGTTATGGGACAGCCTGTAACGCAGAAACCTCGCTTTTTTAAGCGGCGAGACGGCGCCGCGAGGCGTCGAAACCGGCGGAATAGAGCTCCGCGCGGAAGGTCTCGACCGTGTGCTCGCAATCGGCGACGAACAGATGCTCGACGACGCCCACCTCGCGGTCGTTGTAAAACGGGACGTCCACATGCGGCCGCGTGACGAGGTTGACGGACGTGCGCGAGCAGGCTGGGCATTCCACGGCGATACCGAGCTGGTCGTCACCCGCGGACAGCAGCCTGAAGGCGGATGGGAATACGGGTCGTGGGCGCTCCTCGGGATAGCAGAAGAAGCTCCAAGGCCAGTCCCCTGTGCGGATGCGGGTCGCGGCCAGGTCGAGCAGCTCCTCGGCGGAGGCCTCGAACTGGGCGGTCATCAGGTTCAGGAACGGCGTCTCGGGGCCGGCGATCGGAGCCCAGTCGAGCTCGTCGTGGGTCACGAGTCCTTCGTGGTCGTCTCCGCACGAGCAAGCGAAGGTGACCTTGTACACGGCGGGATGGGTCGCTCCCGGAAGGCGCTCAAGAACGCGGAACTCCGACAGCGGCAGCTGTACCTCTCCCCGCCGGGGGCACGGAAACGTGTACCGCGCGGTCAGCCCGTCGTACATGCGTCGATTATCTATCGGCACGCCGGACGGCAAACGCAATCCCACCTCTGCGTTTCACCGTTAGTACTTGATGAGCGAGAAGACGTCGTAGCCCTCGAGGCGCTCGCGTCCGTTCAGAAACTCGAGCTCGATCACGAAGGCCAGTCCGACAACCTCGCCACCGAGCTGCTCGACGAGATCCACCTTCGCTCTCGCCGTTCCGCCAGTCGCGAGCAGGTCGTCGTGGATGAGGACTCGCTTCCCCGGCGTGATCGCGTCGGCGTGGAGCTCCAGTGCGTCGAAGCCGTACTCGAGCGCGTACTTGACGCTCACGGTCCTCCAGGGGAGCTTGCCAGGCTTGCGGGCCGCGATGAAGCCACAGTGGAGACGGTAGGCGAGCGCCGCCCCGAGGATGAACCCTCTGGCCTCGGCCCCGAGGATCAGATCGGGCTTGCGCGGCTCGGCGAACTCCGCGAGCTTCTCCACCGTCTCGTGCAGCCCGTCGGGATCGGCGAGCAGCGGCATGATGTCCTTGAAGACGATGCCGCGCTTCGGGAAGTCCGGGATATCCCGGATCTTGGAGGCCAGGTCCACCGCAGGAGCCTAGCGGGGCACGAGCGAGCGAAGCGCGCGCCAGAAGAGGAGCTGCGAGAGCTCCTGCGAGAGCGACGCGAGCGCCTCGAGATCTTCGAGCCCACCCTGCCGTCGCTCCGGGTTCCGCGAGCGCAGGGCGGGAGCGACGATCTGCTCGAGCAGCCCGGCCTCGCGGTCCGCGCCTGCTCGAAAGCTCCTGAGATTGCGCGCCTCGACGCCGTAACGGGCGAGGCGGAGGCAAGCGGCGACGACGTCGATGTCTCGTTCGGGATAGAAACGTGTCCCGTCCTCGACCCGAGGTTGGAGGAGCCCGAAATCCTCGAGCTCCCGGGCGAACTCGCGGCTTGCGCTCGAACGCGAGCAGAGCGTCTCGAAGTCGATCTCCTCCTCGTCCGCACGCAGCCCGCCTCTGGCGGGACGCTTACGGTCGGAAGAGCGAAGCGGCGAGGCCAGCTCCTGCCGGATGACGCGCAGCGGGAGGAACTCGTCGCGCTGCAGGCGCAGGATCATCTCCAGGCGGTCGACGTCGTCATCGGTAAACAGGCGGTACCCGCCTTGCGTCCGCCTGGGCGTCATCAGGCCTTGATCCTCGAGGTAGCGGATCTTGGAGATGGAGATGTCGGGGAACTCGGCCTGGAGCCGCCGGCAGACTGCTCCGATCGTCAGCGGACGCGAGTCGCTCTCGTTTTCCTCGCGCTCGACATCCGACGTGATCGTCGCCATCTCTCTACCCCGTAAGGAAGGTCAGCCGATACTTGCCGATTTGTAGTTCGTCCCCGTCCTCGAGCTTGGCGCTCTCGACGCGGCGCCGGTTGACGTAGGTGCCGTTCAGGCTCTCCTCGTCGTCGACGTAATAGCCGTCATCGCGCTTCACGAGCACCGCATGGCGACGCGAGACAGTGACGTCGTCCAGGAAGACCTCGTTCTCCGGCCCTCGCCCGACGCCCACGCGGTCACCCTCGAGCCCGAACGTCTCCCCCGCCCTGCCGCCGCCCGCGCGCACGACGAGCGCAGGACCCTCGATGCGAAGGTCGGCCAGCGAGACCGAGTCGTCCTCGGAGAGCTCCTCAGGCGTGAAGGTCATCGTCGTGTGCGCGCCCGGCTCATCGTGGATCAGCAGCGCCCCGCACTTGGAGCAATAGTTGGCCGCTTCCGGATTCTGGAAACCGCACTCGGGACAGTGGACGTAACTCATACCGTCGGGGGGTGGATGAGGGGGGTGTCCCCCCTCATTGGAAACCGCACTCGGGACAGTGGACGTAACTCATCTCCGGCGGCTCAGTCGGCCGGCGGAAGCGCCTTCGAGGCAAGGATCTCGGCGAGCTTGTCGACGTCCACTTCGTGCAACGGACTCTTGCCCTCGCCCACCTCCTGCTTCAGACGCGACTGCAGCTCGGCCCGGAGTATGTCGATCTTGCCGTGCAAGATCCGCCGCTCGTAGGAAACCTTCAACTCGTCCTCCATCAGACGATGGATGAGGTCGCGAAGCTCCTGGTCGGAGAGCGAGTCGAGATCGGGAAGCGCTTCCACGGCTCTACAAGTATGTCAAGCCGCGGCCGATCCTTCAACCTGGGCTTGAGGGTTAGAGCTATTCGCCCGTCGCTCCGTCGTCGTCGGCCCCCACGACCTCCTCGACGAGCGCGAGAAACTCGGCCTCGAGACTCTCCCCATCCGCCGGTGTCTTCCCCTCCGCGTAAACGTGCACGAGAGGCTCGTCCGGATCGGGAAGCACCTGCGCCCAACCGCGCTTCTCGAACACCTTGATCCCGTCCAGCGTGTCCACCTTTTTGCCTTTCATCCGCTCGGTCAGGACCCGCATTACCGTCCCCTTGCGAGCCCACGGACAGCGCACCTCGCGGTGGACGACGGTCGACACCGGGAGGCTCCCCACGAGTTCCGACAGGGGTTTGTCGAGGGGGGCGAGCAGCTCGAGCAGCTTGCAGAGGCTGGCGACGCCGTCGTAAGCGGGCAGGAAGTCGGGGAAGACGAAACCGCCTCCGATAGAACCGGCAAAGACGACGTTGTCGCCGGCGGCGGCACGGGTGAGCGCAGAGAGCGAAGCCGGTGTCCGCCGGACCTCGAGCGAGCTGCCCTTCACGAGCGGCTCCGCGAGGCTCGTGACCGTCGTCGGGAGAGCAAGCGCTCCCGCCTTTCCGTCCATCGCCAGGAGGCTGAGGAAGAGGAGCAGCTCCTGCTCGACCGGCACCTCGTGTGCGTGCTCGTCGACCAGGTAGAGGCGCTCGCCGCTCTCGTCGAGCACGACGCCGAGATCGGCGCCCGCCGCGGCGACGAGCCGCTTGGTCTGTCCGAGCGCTTCCCCTAGCGTGACTCGCGGCGAGTACTCGCCCGCGTATGGATGGGCCGCGATCGCCTCCACACCGAGTGCGCCCAGCACCAGTGGCAGGACGAGGGAGACGGCCGAGTGCGAATACTCGACGACCACTCGGAAGCCGCGAGCCCTGATGGTGTCGACGTCGACGGTACGGATCAGGTCGGCCACGTACCCCTCGGCCGCACGCGCAGGCGATGTGATCGTTCCCACTTCGTCGTACGCCGCCCGGCGGAACTCCTGCCGCTGGAAGTGCTTCTCGATCTCCTGGATGAACGCGGGCGACGCTTGCGTCCCCGGCGCCTCGAAGAACTGGATCTCCATCACCTCGGGGTCCTGCGCGCTCGGGCGCACGTGCACGCCGGCGCCCATCCCCTCGTTCTTGAGGAAGTGCCTGTTGACCGCCGGGGCCATGACGTGGAGATCGGCGACGTGGACTCCCGTGGAGATCACGCCGGAGAGCGCTGCCCGCTTGATGAGGCGGCACGCCGGCGGCGCGGCCCTGCTCGTCACGACGCGCTCTCCGCGCTTGAGGGCGGTGCCGAGCGCGATGCCGATGCGCAGCGCCGTCTCGGGAGTGAGGTCGACGTTGATCAGACCGGCGATCGCGTCCCGCCCAAAGAGGCGGGACGGCATCCGCGACTCCCAGATCAGGTGCCGGTCGACCACGGCGCCGGACTCGACCTCCTTGAAGGGATAGATGCGGACGCCGGGCAGGACAACGCTCTGCTCCCCGATCGTGCACGAGTCTCCGACGGCGACGCCTTCGTGCAGGCGGGCGTGCGGACGAATGTCGCAGGACTTGCCGACAATCGCGCCTTCGATGAGCGCGCTCCTCCCGACATACGTGGCGCTGTCGATTACCGACCGGACCGTCCGCGCGTGGTCGCGCAGCGTGACGCTCGTCGAAAGGACGGAATAAGGCCCGACCGAAGCTCGTGGGCCGATCCGGCAGTAGTTGCCGACAAAGGCCGGACCCTCGACCGATTCGAGATCCGCGAGCTCGACGCCCTCCCCGACCCAGATGTTGCCGCGGAGACGAATCCCCTGGATGTCCAGGCGCACCCGCTCGTCGAGAGCGTCGAAGTTCGCCTGCCGGTACTGATCCAGGTTGCCGATGTCCTGCCAATAGCCTTCCGCGACGTAGCCGTAGATCGGCCTCCCCATCTCCAGGAGGAGCGGGAAGAGCTCCTTGGAGAAGTCGAAGGGCCTGTCGTTCGGGATGTGACGCAGCACCTCGGGGTCGAGGACGTAGATCCCCGTGTTGATCGTGTCGGTGAAGACCTGGCCCCACGAAGGCTTCTCGAGGAAGCGCTCGACCCGGCCGTCGGCATCCGTGACCACGATCCCGAACTCGAGCGGGTTGTCGACGTGCTTCAGGCCGATCGTGACCACGGCTTCCTTCTCCTGGTGGAAGCGCACGAGCTCGCCCAGGTCGATGTCGCAGAGCGCGTCACCGGAGATGACGAGAAAGGGCTCCTCGAGCGCGCGCTCGGCGAGCTTGACCGAGCCGGCCGTGCCCGCGGGCGATTCCTCCACGGAGTAGCGGATCGAGACCCCGTGCGTCTCCCCCGCTCCGAAATAGCCGCGGATGGCCTGCGGCATGAAGGCGAGTGTCACCACGATGTCTTCGAAACCGTGGGCGCGCAGCAGCTCCACGATGTGCTCCATGCAGGGCTTGCCCACGATCGGAACCATCGGCTTGGGCTGGTTCGAGGTCAGCGGGCGCAGGCGCGTTCCCTCGCCGCCGGCCATGACTACCGCTTTCATCGCGTCGTCCTCCAGGCCCGCAAGGCATAGAGAATTCCCGCGACGATCGCCAAGACAACCCCGGCCCAGAAGAGCGCCACGGGCCAATCGGTGCCGGCATCCGTGACGAGGATGAACGAAATCGACGCGTAGAGCACCCAGGTGGCGGCCTTCCCGAGGAAGCTGACCGAGAACTCGTAGCCGCGGCGCAAGACGGCAGGCGTGCCCAGGAACAACACGCCGTCGCGGACGAGGATGATTGCGAGAGCCGCCCAGGGCAAGCGGTCGTAGAACCAGAGGAGGATGACGGCGGCGTCGATCATCAGCCGGTCCGCCAAAGGATCGGCGAAACGCCCGAACTCCGACTCCACCCGCCACCGCCGCGCCAGCCACCCGTCGATCTGATCGGTGATCCCGGCGGCCCCGAAAACGGCTCCGGCGGGCCAGCTCGATGCCCCTCCCGCGGCGATGGCGAGGGCGACGAAGACAGGAATCAGCCCCAGCCGGACGACGGTGAGGGCGTTCGGAAGCTGCGCGAGCGGCGCGGGAACGGCTCTGGTCACCACGAGTGGGCCCAATGGTAGCCTCGCGCCGGTGCCCGACAGGCTCTCGCTCCCCGGGTTCGTCAATGCGCACAGCCACGCGTTCCAGCGTGCCATGCGGGGTCGAGCCGAGGGCGACGACTTCTGGGCCTGGCGCGACGTCATGTTGGGACATGCCCGGGGTCTGACCCCGGACATGGTTCGAAGGGACTATGAGACTGTGTACCGCGAGATGCGCGCCGCGGGCTACACGGCCGTCGGTGAGTTCCACTACGTGGGCCTCGAGGAGGCCAAGGCGACAGAGGAGGCCGCCCGAGCAGCCGCCGTCGAGCTCGTCCTCCTCTACTCCGCCTATGCGCGCGGTGGAATCGACCGCTTCCGCCAGCACTCGGTCTCCGAGTACTTCCAACAGGTCGAGGAGCTCGCCGCCGCAGGCATCCGGGTCGGGCTTGCACCCCACTCCGTGCGCGCCTGTCCGCCCGACTGGCTGGAGGAGATCGGCCGCTTCGCCGAGCGCGAGAGCCTCGTCCTCCATGTGCACGCCGACGAGCAGCCGCGCGAGATCGAGGAGTGTCTCGCGGAGCACGGGGTCCGCCCGGTCGAGCTTCTCGCGCGCGCGGGCTGTCTCGGGCCTCGGACCACGATCGTGCACGCGACCCATGCCGACGACCATGAGCTCGATCTCCTCGCGGACGCCGGAGCGCGCGTCTGTGTCTGCCCAACGACCGAGGCCAACCTCGGCGACGGGTTCGTCCCGGTCGAGCGCCTGCACTCACGGGGGATTCGGCTCTGCATCGGTTCGGACTCGAACGTCCGCATCGATCCGCTCGAAGAGCTACGGGAGCTGGAGGGAACGGCGCGTCGCCAGGCCTTGCGCCGCAACGTGATCCCCCCCGAGGAGCTCCTGGGGATCGGCTCCGCGGAGGGCGCGGCCGCGCTGGGGCTCGAGGAGTGGCCGTCGATCGAAGTCGACCTCGGCCACCCCGCGCTGGCCGGAGTGAACGACGGCGAAGTCCGGGCCGCGCTCGTCTTCGGCTGCGGAGCCGAAGTCTTCGCCTCCCTCTAAAGGGTTACCCTCCAGCGGCCGATGGGTCCCGCGACCGGGGTTATGTCTCCAAGAGCGCTCGCAGCCGCATTCGTCCTCTTCCTCGCCCTCGCCGCGCCGGCGGCCGCAGCCGTGGGCAAGCCGAACGTCGCAGGGCTCCAGGTGGCGCTCCGGGCGCGCGGACTGTACGTCGGAACCATCGACGGACTCGCCGGCCGCTCGACGACCACCGCCGTCCGGCGCCTTCAGCGACGTGCGCGCATCGCCGTGGACGGCGTAGCGGGCCCGCAAACCCGGGCGGCGCTGGGGCGTTACGCACGCCACCGGTTCGGCGCCCGCCTCCTCAACATGGGCAAGAGCGGCTGGGACGTCGCAGCCCTCCAGTTCGCCCTTGCGACGCACGGCTTCCCGTCGGGGACGTTCGACGGCGGTTTCGGCCCGCACACGGACGCGGCCCTCCGCCGCTTCCAGCGCTTCGCCAACCTTGGTGCGGACGGCGTCGCGGGGCCCGCCACCTATGCCGCTCTACGGACGCCGCCGGCTCGTTCTCCCATTTCCCTCCGGAGGCCCGTCCGAGCTCCGCTCGGCGACCGCTTCGGCCCACGCGACAACCGTTTCCACACCGGAATCGACTTCACCGCGCCGTCCGGAGCCAACGTACGCGCGGCGGCGTCGGGCCGCGTCGTTCAGGCCGGATGGGACTCAGGGGGTTACGGCTACCTCGTCACGCTGTGGCATGGAGACGGCGTGCGGACGATGTACGCCCACCTGTCCGCCGTCCTGGTGCACCGCGGCCAGCGAATCGCCGCCGGTGCACGCCTCGGTCGGGTCGGGGCCACGGGACACGCCTTCGGACCTCACCTGCATTTCGAGGTGCGGGTCCGCGGCGCGGCCGTCGATCCTCTACCCGCCCTCCGCTAGCTCCCGCGAGCGCTTCATCGCCGCCTGGATCGCGTTCAGGAAGGCCGCGCGGACGCCTGCCTGCTCGAGCTCCCGGATAGCCGAGATCGTCGTGCCGCCCGGCGACGTGACCATCTCGCGCAGTTCGACCGGATGCATCTTCTCGTCGCGCAGGAGCTTGGCGGTCCCGAGCATGGTTTGGACGACGAGATCGGTCGATACCTCCCGCGAGAGGCCAAGCAAGATGCCCGCCTCGATCATCGACTCGGCGAGGAGGGCGAAGTACGCCGGCCCCGAGCCGGACACCGCCGTGACCGCGTCCATATAGGCCTCGTCGACTCTGACGGAGCGTCCGACGGAACCGAGCACCTCTTCTGCCAGCGCCACGTGCTCCTCGGTGGCGTGCGCGCCTCCGGTCACTCCCGCCATGCCCTCGTGAACCGTCACCGGAGCGTTGGGCATCGCGCGCACAACCGGAACGCCGTCGCCCACGTGGCGCTCGATCAGCTCCGTCGGAATCGCGGCGGCGATCGAAAGGACGGTCTGGGAAGCCTCGAGGACACCACCCACGTCGCCCAGCAACGCTTCGATGTCCTGCGGCTTCACGGCGATCACGACGACCTGGGCTCCCTTGACCGCTGCGACGTTGTCCAGCGTCCCCTCGATCCCGTAGCGCTTGGAGAGCTCGTCGATGCGCTCCTCGTGGCGGGCGGTCGCCACGATGTCTGCGGGTTTGGCCCAGCCGGAGGAAAGAAGCCCGGCGACGAGAGCTTCGCCGGCCTTGCCGGCTCCGAGCACACAGATACGGCGGCTCATTGGTGCTCCTCGGCGGCCGTGATCGAGCCGCGCAGGCGTGCGACGAGGAGGTAGTCGAGGGCCACCTGGCTCGTTCGCTCCTCCATGAAATCCGCTGTCGCCGGATCAGGCCAGCGGCCGTGTTCCAGGAGGTAGGCGATCGCCTGGGCCTCTTTCAGCGTGATCTTCGCTCCTGTCACCACGGAAAAGCTATCCCAGCTCGCGATCGAGGTTGAAGGCGGCGCTGATCAGGGCGAGATGAGTGAAAGCCTGCGGGAAGTTGCCTAGGAGCTCGCCCGTCGGCCCGATCTCCTCCGAGTAGAGGCCGAGGTGGTTCGCGTAGGTCAGCATCTTCTCGAAGGCGAGACGAGCCTCGTCCACCCGCCCGGCGCGGGTCAACGCCTCCACGTACCAGAAGGAGCAGATCGAGAACGTGCCCTCGTCCCCGAGGAGGCCGTCGGGCGCGGCGTGGGCGTGGTACCGCTGGACGAGCGTGTCCGACACGAGCTCCTCCGTGATGGCATCCAGCGTGGAGAGCCAGCGCGGATCGGTCGGGGCGATGAACTTCACGAGCGGCATGAGGAGCAGCGAGGCGTCGAGGACGTCGGAGCCGTAGTGCTGCACGAATGTCTTCCGTTGCTCGCTCCAGCCCCGCTCCATGATCTGCTCGTAGATCTCGTCCCGATGGCGCATCCAGCGCACCAGGTCAGCCGGAAGACCGCGCTGGCGCGCCATCCGGATTGCACGCTCGATCGCAACCCAGCACATGAGCCGGGAGAGCGTGAAGTCCTTGCGCCCTCCGCGTGTCTCCCAGATCCCCTCGTCCGGCTGGTCCCAGTTCTCCCCGACCCAGTTCACCACGCGCGAGAGGTCCTCCCAGGCCTCGTGGTAGATCGGCGTGCCGTACTTGTTGTAGAGGTAGACGGAGTCGATCAGCTCGCCGTAGATGTCGAGCTGGAGCTGCTCGGCGGCCCCATTCCCGATCCGGACGGGCGCTGACCCCCGATAACCCTCGAGATGGTCGAGCGTCTGCTCGGGGAGCTCGCGATCTCCGTGGATGCTGTACATCGTCTGGAGCGGATCGCCGGACCTGTCCACCCCCTCCCTGAACCGGTCCGTCAGCCAGTGCATAAAGGCCCCGGCTTCCTCCGTGAACCCGAGCCGAAGGAGCCCGTAAAGCGAGAAGGCGGCGTCCCGAATCCACGTGTAGCGGTAGTCCCAGTTGCGCTCCCCCCCGACCTTCTCCGGGAGGCTCGTCGTCGGAGCGGCGACAATGGCTCCCGTCGGCTCGTAGGTGAGCAGCTTCAGCGTCAGAGCCGACCGATGCACCATCTCGCGCCAGCGCCCGCGGTAGCGGGACTGGGCCAGCCAGCGTCGCCAGTAATCGATCGTCCGCTCGTATGCTTCGCGAGTCTCCTCTTCGGAGTACTCGCGCGGGACATAGTCGCGTGCAACCTGCTCCAGGACGAACGTGACGCTCTCGCCGGCCCGCAGATCGAACTCGCTGTGCACACCGTGCTCGTCGCAGGCGATCGGCCGGGTGGCCTGGAGCGCGAGGCAAAGGGTCTCCGACTCGAAGACGACGCCATGCTCGTACTCGTGCGTCTCGTGCGAGTCGCGGCCATAGTTGAACCGGGGCTGCAGGTCGACGCGGAAGCGAATCGCTCCGCGGACACCCACGACGCGCCTGATCAGCTGGTGGCGGTGACGCTCCGCCCCCGTACGCGCGATGGGCATGAACCCCTGCAGCTCCCCCACGCCGCCGGGCGTGAGGAAACGCGTGATGAGGACATTCGTGTCCGGGAAGTAGAGCTGCTTCGACGTCCAATCCTCCTCGAGCGGAGAGATCCGGTAATACCCTCCTTTCTTCCGGTCGAGGATCGCCGCGAAGACGCTGGGCGAGTCGAAGGCGGGGCAGCAGTACCAGTCGATCGTCCCGTCTGCGCCCACAAGCGCCACCGTGTGGAGATCTCCGATGATCCCGTGGTCGGCGATCGGCAGGAAGTCGTCCATGCAGCGCTATTGAGCGCGGCTCGGGCCTGCGACGTCAAGCCGCTAGTGCGATTCAATTGAACAGACCAACGACTTCTGCTCTCCCTCCGAAGGGGGTATTTCGAGCGTGTCGGGCCTTCCGATAGAGAGGGCATGGGGCTAAATGAGGGGCTTCGTCATTCCCTTGAGCGTTATCTCGAGCGCAGTGCCGCCGAGCTAGACGACCGCGGCGCCGAGCTGAACTTCCGCGCCAACGAGATCACGACCGAGCTCGAGCAGCTCGAGGCGGCCGAGGCGGACCTCCGCGAGCGCGAGCGCCGTGTCGTCGAGCTCAGGCCGGTGCAGGAGCGGCTGGACGAGGCCCTCCGCCGCACCCTCGTTGCGCTCGAGGAGCGCACTCTCCGGCTCGCCGAGAAGGCCGGCGAGCTCCGCGAGCGCGCCACGAATATCGTCGAGACGGAAGCGGAACTGACCGAGCGCGAGCGCTTGGCCGCCTACCGGCGGGACCGGCTGCGCTCCGAGCAGAAGCTCTTGGCCGAACGGGAGCGCGAGCTGGCCGAGGCCGAGGGCAACTACGCGAGCGCCGAGACTCTCGCCCAGCAGACGCGCTGGCTCGAGCACCGTGAGAAGCGGGTTGCGGACACCGAACAACTCGCCCAGGACCGCCTCGAAGAGCTCGGCCGCCGCGAGCAAGAGCTCGAGGCCCGCGAGGTGCGGGTCGCCGTCGACATCCAGGTTCGCCAGGAAGAGCTCGAGCGCCAGGAGCGAGAGCTCGGCGAGCTCGAGCAGCGACTCGCGCGGAAGGAGCGCGAGCTCCAGGTCTACGTCGCCCAGCTACAGGGCGGACTCCCGATCCGCCCTACCCTCGTCGAGCCCCCGACCGGGCCCGACAGGGACACCTTTCGGCCGCGCTCGCTCTAAGAGACTGCTTCTAAGAGGGGGAAGCCGGGGCTGGGCGGCCCCGGCTTCGTCCTAGGGGAGAGTGGGCTGCGGCCCCACGACCGGGAGAGGCGGCTCCCCGCCGCCGTCACCGACGCTAGAGCATCGCCCAAACGAATGGAAACGCCCTCCCCGCAATTTGCGGGAAGAGCGCTCGTGAATTCCACAGCTTGCACAGGTCAAAGGCCGGCTGTGGAAAGCACAGCCGGCCTTTTCCGCCTAGAAGGCCCAGATCAGCAGAATGATGATCAGAACGATCAGGAGAACGGTGCCAAGTCCGATGTACATGCGCCTCCCTCCTTTCGTGGCCGACTGCTTTTTTCCGGCGGGTTCGACCCATAAACCCACGTCACCCGGTTCGGAAAAGAGGGAAGAGAAGAGGCTCGATCGCCGTCTAGAGGCCGTGAGTCCACGATTCTTCCTGCGAGTCGCATTCGCGGCTCTCGTTCTCGCAGCCCTCTTGGGTGCGCTTACCCAGCTCGCCGCCGGCCGCAGGCCGGTCCTACTGGGCGGCCAGACGGTTTAGGCCGAACGGCCTATTGCGCCTCGGCGGTTTCGCTGCGACGTTTTCAGGGTGAGCCGCGAGTTCCTCTTCTTTGCGATCGTCGCGCTGATCCTCGTCGAGGTCACGCACCTCAAGTGGATCTGGTGGAACTACTGGGTCTGCCGCAAGCACGCCCGCGTGCACAAGGAGTGCGGCTGCTCCAGGTGGGTCATGTTTCTCTGACCACGACGCGGACTCGCTGGACGCCGTTGTTGCAGAACCCGTCGTAGTTCCACTCGGCGACGGTCGGCTGCTCGTGGCCGGCCGCGTCTGACGCACGGCACCAGAGCTCGTAGTCGCCGGGCTCCGCCTCCCACTCGTAGCTCCAGCCGCACCACGCGAACTCGCCCACCGGCGCGCGGAGCTCCGCCTCTGCCCAGCTCCGGCCGCCGTCGCTGCTCACTTCGACGCGTTCGATCGCGGCCCAGCCGGACCATGCCCGGCCTTCGAGCGTGCAGGGCCCGGCCTCGATGAATCGCGTCCTGGAGAGGAAGTCCGGAAAGCCGGGCGGGATCATCAGCGCACGGGGAAGGATCCTCGTGACCGGGCGGCCCTGCTCCTCCTCCGATTCGCGCACGTGATACGCAACGTCCTGCTGCCAGCCGCGGAACTGCTCGTCGACGGCCGTGATCGCCTGGAGCCACTTCACGTGGGTCATCCCGTACCAACCCGGCACGATCAGGCGGAGCGGAGCGCCGTGCTGTGGCGGCAGAGGCTGCCCGTTGATCGCATACGCCAGTAGGACTTCGTCACGAAGCGCCTCCGCGACCGCCAGGCTTCGCTCGTAGACATGCTCGACCTCGCCTTGGATGCCCCGGTCGAGGCCGGTGAAGACGATTTCGGCGGTTTCCTCCGCCAGCCCCGCCTCGTTCAGGATGGGCGCGAGCGGAGTCCCGGTCCACTCGGCGGTGCCCACCGCTTCCTGCAGCCAGGGCTGGCTCAGCGCCCGCCGGGCGAGGAGCGCGCGCCCGTTGCCGGCGCATTCCAGCGTCACGGTGAGAGTCCGCGCGGGCCGCTCCTTCAACTGGTCGAGCGTCAGCGTCACCGGGCGGTCGACCCGCCCGCCCACCTCGAGCTTCCAGGTCCGCTCGTCGACGTGCGGGATGTCGAAGTGGGTGAGGAGGTAATGGAGGCCGAGCGGTGTGATGTCGTGGCGAAGCGCCTCGAGCGGCAAGCCGTGGTTTCGCGCCGCGAGTTGGAGCTCCTCGAGCGTGATATCCGGGCCGGCTGCTGTCTTCATGCGGTTATTCGAAGCCGTCGACGAGGAGCACGGTGTAGGCTTGGACGTCGTCGATCTCGACGCCTGCCGTCTTGGCCATCTGTTCTCGTACCTGTTTCCGGCCGTGCTCGCTGCGTTCAAGGGCGTCCTGGTCTTCCCAGAAGGTCACGAACCGGGCCCTGCCGTTCACGCCGTCGCTGAGCACGATCATCCCTCGGTAGCCGTCGAACTGGCGCACCCACGGCACGAGGGCGTCCGCGGCCATCTGCGCGCCCTGGTCGAGGTCCGTGCGGTCCGTCTTCACCGAAGTCATGTTCGCGAGCATGGAGAGCTGTGGTCCTTGCGCCGGAGGTAGAGATCTAGACGCCCCACTCACTTGTACATGATTTGGAGCTTCCTAGCAGCCGATCGCGATGTCGCCGGGATCCGCTATGCAGACGTCGTCGTCTGCGCCACCGAGGAGCACGTCGTTTCCCGGAATTCCGTCTTGCGCGCTCAGGAAATCCCTTCGCAGGCCGCCGACCAGCCGGTCGCTTCCGGCCCCGCCGGCGAGCACGTCCCTCCCCCGCCCGCCGTACACCCGATCATTGCCCTCACCGGCGGAGACGGCGTCATTGGCACTGGAGGCGTCGACGATGGGACCAATCGGGCGCCGCTTATTGAGCCCCGGGCGGCGCGCGTGACCGGCCCACCGTGGCGGCTCGCGGTGTAGAGGGGAAATCCCCTGGGTGAAGACGATCCGCCGACTGCTGGGCGACCAGGAAGGCGAGAAGTCGTAACCCTGTGTGGTACGTCGAAGGCCCTTGCCGCCCGGGCCGATCGTCCGGATGCCCCTGGGCAGGACCCGGGGCATCCTTCGGGCCGCGACCCAGGTAAAAGACGAAAGAGGGCTGTCCGCGATGGCTTGTGCGGATCTTGACTTGCCTGTAGGAAAGAGAGATATTGGGGTCTCGCGCCGTCAGGGGTTCCAGTTGCAGGCACCACGTCGATTTTCGACCGCCCTCGGGCTCTTGATGGCCGCCTGCCTAATTGCGCTCGTCGTGCCGTCGTTGGCGAGGGCGGGAACCGCGCAGATTGAGGATCCCGATCCCGGCGGGCCCCACCTGACCTTCACAGCGACGAGTGGCGAGACGAACCACCTTTATCTGCTCTTCGCCCCGGGTGGCTACCGAGTAATCGACCTAGGCGCAGCCATCACGGCCGGGTTGGGCTGTTCGTCGGTGAGCTCAAGCGAGGTCTTCTGTGCGTTCGTCGTCGACTTCGACGACGAGTCCCCGACGATCGACATCCTCTTGGGCGACCAAGGCGACTTTGCGTCCGTGGCGGGCACGTACTCGGACGAGATAACGGTTGACGGAGAGAGCGGAGCCGATGAACTCGAGCTTGGCGCGGGATGCGAGCTTGTGTTTGATGGCCCATGCGAAAACGTCCTGCTGGGCGGCCCCGGCGACGACATGCTTAGGGTTGAAGGGCGCTTCCGCATGGATGGCGGACCCGGTGGCGACTCGATGGAGGGTGGCATCGTCGATTACAGCACTCGAGTCAACCCCGTCACGGTCGACGGAGATGGGGTCGCCGACGACGGCGAGGCGGGCGAAGGCGACAATGTCGCCTCCAGCGTTTTCGAGGCTCTCGGGGGGTCGGCCGGCGACACCTTCAGTGGCGGCGTCAACGCGCGTGGAGGTCGCGGCAACGACACGTTCACTGCGGGTGTAGGGGCCCACGTCTTCGAGGGACAAGCAGGCGATGATGTTTGCCTTGGCAGTGCAACCCGCGATTTTTGTGAAGGCGGCCCAGGTGCGGATCAACTCACCGGGGGCGGCAGCGGCGACGACCTCTACGGCGGGGGCGGAGCCGACACGATCCACGGGGGTCCAGGTCGCGACAGCATCTACGGCGACTCTGGGAACGACCTCCTCTTCGGAGGCGATGGACGCGACTTTCTGGCCGGCGGGCCCGGTGACGATGTGATACGGGCTCGCGACGGCATTCGAGACCGCATACCAGGCGGCAGGGGCTTCGACCGCGCACGCGTGGACCGCAGGCTCGACGTGGCGAGGTCCATTGAAGCGTTCTTCTAGGTTCTCGAGCTGCAACCGCTCTCGACAACGGCCAGCGCTCCCCCGCAATCTGCTGCGTGCCGTCATAGCGCGGCTGCTCGGAAGCAAGCCCTGACGTGGGCTGGCAGACGTTCAGCCTGTGACTCGCTCGACGCTCCGGCGCCCACCGGTGTGATTCTGTCCCCTTCTGATCGTCTGGGAGAACACGGCCCGAAGGTCCGAAGACGAGAGCCGTTCGCGGACCTAGAGTCCACGCCGTGGTCTTCTACGCTGTGGTCAGCGACGAGATCCAGCGCGTGATCGAGTTCTTCCCGACGCGCTGGGAAGCCGAGCGGAAGCTGGCGAGAGTGCTATGGAACGAACCCGACTGGGGCGACATCCTGCACGTCGAGCAGATTGAGCTTCGCACCGGCACGACCAACTAGACATCCGGCCCACCATGGACGGCTTGCGGAGGGGCGCCGGCGGCGCTCGCTGCAAGGCATCTCCACGCGGTCGCCGCAAGCGGGGAGCGGAGCCGCCGCAAAAGCCCCGGCTCCCCCTGAGCAGGCACGAGCTCCCGCCGCATCGGAGCCCGCGCCTCTAGGACGCACTCTGGCGGCTTCCTGCCCGCTTGACCCATCCCCCGTTCGTTGGTTCACGACGGCGCTTGACGAACCCCCGAAACGGGGGATGCCGAGGCAGGCTGGGCCGCTACCTTGAGAGTTACCGAGAAAGGCGTGTGGGGCCGCAGCCCACGCCGCTTGGTTACCGAAGGAGGCGGAGGCCGCAACCGCCTCCTTTCCTTTTTCGACGACCGTCAAGGGCGATGGACGCGAAGTCATGGCTAGGCCGCCCAGGTTGGGCCGCCTCATGCGGCCGTTCACCCCGCGAAACGGTCGGCGCTGTCCTGGCGCGGCTGCTCACGAGGAAGGCCCGAAGCGCCTTCAACGACATCTTGACCCGAACGCCGTGAATTGGGACAAAGGAGGAAACACGGAGGGAGGCCGATATGCATCCAAGGTTCACGGTTCGCAGGTTCCTCGTCTTCGTCGGGGTTGGGGCGATAGCCGTCGCAGCCCCATTCGCGGTCCTCGCAGCGACCGGTACGTTCAATGGAGCGGCGGAGCGGCAAAGCGCGAGGTGGACGACGACAGCGGTCTCGACCTCGAGCAAAACGTGGAAGAACGTGCCCGGGCTCGTGATTACACGATGCACCCTCAACCAGGTCACGCTGATGCTCAGCGTCAACGTGGAGGGCGGACCCGTTCGCTTCCGCGCGATCATTGACGACGTGCCGGAGGCGCCGATGAAGCCCAGGACCTCCCGGTTCGTCCCCCATGGCACTGAATCGTTCGCGTACACGTTCGTCGGCAGGACAGGCCCCTTTGAGGCGGACGACACGCACCGCTTCAACGTGCAGTGGCGCTCGCCGAGCGGCGCTCAGGTCACGATGCACCAAGGCGCGATCAACCTGCTTTTCCAGCGCGGAACGCAGGGGTGTCCCTAGCCGACTGCGGACTGCAACCTTTCGGTGCGCTGAGAGGTGAGAACGGAAAAGCCTCGCACCTGAGGCTGTTGCACAAAGCTTCGAAGTGGGAGTTTTCTATCGCGGGCGCTTCAGTAGACGCTGCCGGCCGGTTTGGGATGGGAGCGCAGGCGGGGCCGACTTCGTCAGCCGCCCAGCGGTTCCGGGATCGCCTGTCCTACCGGACTGAGGCCGGCGCGCCAGAGTTTGAGCAGGTTGTGGGTGGCTGCGATCAACTGCCATTCGGCCTGGCAGGCGGCGAGGCCGCGACGGAGGAAGCGGTCGGTGCGCCGGATGCATTTCGTGTGCGCGAAGACCGGTTCGACGATCTGTTGGCGTCGGCGGTAGAGCGCCTGCCCTTCCGGTTGGGAGAGCAGCGCCTCGATCCGCTCCGCTTCGTCGCCTTGGCGGGGTGAGAGCTTGCGCGGTCGGGTGCGCTGGCGATTCTGGGTGGGGATGAGCACGTCGATGCCCTGCTCGCGCACGTTCGTGATCGCGGGCGAGTTCCAGTAGCCACCGTCCGCGAGCACGATCCCGATCGGCTCCTGGATGCCGGCCTCGCGCAGCGTGTCGGCCGCGCTCTCGACCATCGGCTGCAGTTGGTCTGCGTCGTTGTGTGACTGCGTGACCTGGGCGGCGATGATGACCTGCTCGGGGCTGGCGATGACCTGGGCGTTATAGCCCTGCACCGAGCGGCCGCCGGCCCGCCTCATCAAGCGGGTGTCCGGATCGGTCGTGTTGAGCTTCCGCGCGGCGAGCGCGTCCGCCGCGGGCGGCGTCGGCTTGCGCCCGCCGAGCCTGCGTCCGTGCTCGGCCTCCCAGGCGGCCCGCCAGGAGAGATTCTCGTCATGGGCCGCCTGCTCGTCTGTCTGCTCCTGCTCCAGCTGCTGCTTGCAGCGGCGCAGCCGCTCCCGCCGCGAGCGCGTATCGACGAGCTCGGCCGGCAGCTCATCGCCGCGCGCGTCGCCGAGGCGCTCGTCCTCGGCGGCGTCCGCCCGAGCGGCTTCGGCGAGCATCCGCTCGACCTCCTCACGGATCGAGGCGTAGCTGCGCGTCGCCTGCGGCGAGGCATTGCCCGAGAGCAGGCTGCCGTCGAGCGCCACCACTCCCACCGACACCAGCCCGGCCCTCGCACACAGAGCCAGCACCTGCACAAACGTGTCCGCCAACGCCTGCTCGTGGCGCGCGCGAAAACGCGCGATCGTCGCATGATCGGGGATCTGGTTGGCCGTGAGCACCCGGAAGGCGACGTCCTCACGGCAGCGTCGCTCGATCCCGCGGCTCGTGCGCTCCCCGACCGCGTAGCTGTACAGCAAGAGCGCGACCATCATCTGCGGGTCGAACGCCGCTCGTCCCCAGCCGTCCTCACGATACGCCCCAACAAACGCGCTCAGATCCATCTCCTCGACGGCATCCACGACGAACCAGGCCAGGTGATCCTCCGGCAGCCACTCACGCAGGCTCGGCGGCAACAGCAGCTCCTGGTCACGATCACAGAGAAGGAAATTCGGGGCCACCGCTCACCTCCAGTCGAGAACAAGGACGCTCCCTGAATCGTCCTTGCCACCCCGGACGACAAACCCCGGCCAAAAGCCGGGGTTTGTGCGACAGTCTCTAAGCGGGGATTTTGCACAGCCCTCTGACGGACTCGAACCGTCGACCCCCTCTCTATGAAGGAGGGC